>OLHJ01000138.1_pt1 | contig 27099 bp, 19 predicted proteins | sample 1609491 | NCBI WGS metagenome assembly OLHJ01 (sample SAMN05416861, study PRJEB24817) | seawater metagenome | isolation source: Sea water | place: Canada:Atlantic | collected 2013-11
CCTCATAATCCGTTTGTCCGGGGTTCGAGTCCCTGTGGGCCCACCATTTTTCCTTACCTTTCATGAAGTTATGATCTGGAGCGACGGACTATGCGTTTTGAGAGTCCGTTGGTCCCGGCATAGTCCGTTGGCCACAGCATAACCCCCCCACACTTCACCTCTCGACGACTCAAATACTATCTAGTGGGCTACTGGTCCCCGCGTAGTGCCGCCCCAGGACATGTGTATAGATCTGGGTGGTCGACACGTCATTGTGCCCCAACAACTCCTGCACAGTCCTCAGGTCCGATCCATTCGCCAGCATGTGCGTCGCGAAAGAATGCCTGAATGTGTGCGCCGTCACCCGCTTCTGTTTCAGGCCCGCCGTCTTGACCGCTTCAGCTATGAATTTCCTCACCACGGTGGGATGTAAGTGGTGGCGGCAAATCTCGCCGGTTATCGGATGATGACAAAGTTTACTGCTGGGAAAGATATAGGCCCATGCATCACTCTTGAAAGCATTGGGATATTTACGCGTCAATGCAGCCGTCATAGAACATCCCACACCCTGCTTATTGTCCTTTCGCTGAACGGCAATCGCTGCGTCAATTTGCTCCTCCAGGACAGATTTAAGCTGAGAGCCCAATAAGGTCTGACGATCTTTACGTCCCTTACCGTTGTGCACAGTCAATGCAAACCGATCCAAGTCAATATCCTGTGCGCGAAGGCGAAGACATTCACCCACTCTAAGCCCGCTTCCGTACAGCAGTTGAAGTATAAGTTTATTCCTCCCTTTCAGATTCTTCAGCACCGATCTAACTTCATCGATGGATAGAACACTGGGCAACGTTTGTTGTTTGCTGGCGAGCTTGAACCCCAAATCGCCCATCTCACGTTTCAGGTACTTCTCAAACAGGAACGCAATCGCATTGAGAGCTGTCTTTTGGGTATTGACACTCACCTGCCGCTGCATTGCCAGATAGGTGAGATAGGCACTGACTTGGGAGAGGGGCACGGTCGAGGGATGCTCATTGCCAGTGAAATGGATGAACCTCCTAATCCACAGCAAATAGGTCTTCTCAGTGGACAGACTGTAGCCACGCATACGAATATTGGAACGTACTTCTTCAATAAACTGACTGGCCATTTGAGAACCTCCTCCCCTTATTATCAAGTGACAAATTTAAGGGTAGTTAATATGACGTGGACTTGCGTACTTACGACTGAAATCAGCTGCAGGACTCGCTTTTCAACAGTTACATGGGCCAATGTCGATACAAATCAAAAGGGTAAGATTAAGAGCAGCCTAGATATAGGGAAACTTCATATTGGAAATGTAAGGGGCTCCATATTGAGGGTTCGCGGGACCCTCGGTATCTCAGATTGCCCAAAAGTGGATATTGACAAGTTAACCACTCAGATCGACAAAACTTCCGCCAATCCACATCTATATGGCGACGGCGTTTTCCCAAGACGCAAAAGCACGCTGTCTGAAAAACCGATAGTTCTCAGCTGACACCAAATGCCTACCGAGGTTGAACAAGTTATATACAGCAGCATGAGCACCCAAGAATCGTTGCGCCTGATGCATCGATTTGAACTTACGCATCCCCCGCTCTCTCACTCTTGTAGGCTCGTGCGATAGCTCACATCGATTGTTGGCGTACTGCGTCGTATCGTGAATCGTCTCAGGAATAAGCTCCCTGTGAGCCACACCGTAACTTCTCAATTTATCTGTAACAATCTTCCTGGGTTCCCCACCATGTTTCCTCAACAGCCGCTTAAAGAACCGCTTTGCAGCCTTCCCGTCACGTCTTTTCTGCAGGAACACATCAACAACTTCACCATCTTGATCAACCGCTCTCCACAGGTAATGCTGCTTACCCTGGATCTTCACGAATACCTCATCAATGAAGAACGTGTCACCATATCCTTGATGCTTTCTTCGCAATCGCTGGGCGTACTTCGGCCCGAATTTATTGCACCACAATCGAATTGCTTCGTAGGTCACCTCAATGCCACGTTGCGACATCAAATCTTCGATATCCCGATGACTCAGATTGAATCGATGATAGAGCCATACGGCATATTGAATGATTTCAGGTGGGAAGCGATGGCGCTTGTACAATTTTGATTGTGTCATGCGCTGAATACTGGCAGATTGAGAGTTAACTTGTCAGTACCATACCATTAGCATTTTTAGTCAAGCCAGAAACGTCGATAGAAGTTATATAGAAAATGACCGCTCTTGGCCGGAGCGGCAAAACTTCCTTGCAGCTATCGCTAGCGATCGCAATAGTATAGCAACAGGCATCAGGTTATCCTTATTGGGTTTTTAACAACAGGAAAAGAAAGCATGGAATCGTTTGATGTACTAATACTGGCAGTAGAAGCATCCATCGCTTTGGCTGGATTTGCAGGCATTATCGCTACCTTTCAATTCAGTGGAGAAAAAGAAATAAGACGCGGTAACGCTGTTGGTTTGGGATTGATTCTAGAAAGCTCGCTGATGGCCACGTTTACATGCTCCGTTGCTATTGTTTTATTTTCTTTTGATATCAAGGAAGCGACAGTATGGGCCACAACCAGTGTGGTCGCAGCGGCTGTACAGATTTTGGGTATGTATCATGGGCAACAGAATTCGAAAGGCGTCGAAAGGACTCGATCAGTCGGAAGATTGTCCGCTATGTTATATATTCCTGGCCTTTGTTTAATCTTGCTGCACGCTCTGAACGTTTCAGACATATTCTTTCACAGAGAAGCTGGCCCTATTATTGCGAGTATCGTCTATGCATTGGGCGTTGCCAGTTATATGTTCTCTCGCCTGCTCCTCCAACCTATTTGGAGAAATGTCCGTTTACAAGAGGCGGCCAAGCTTGCGGATACTACCTCAGGTCAAGTGAATAATATAAGGTGAAAGCGGCTGTTGGGATTCGATGAAATTGTGACTTATTGAATAATTCTGAGTTTCCGCTCTTGGCCGGTAGCTGCCACTCAGGTTTTCAGTTCTGCAGGTTTTCACTCCCCCCCCCTTCTACCTCGGTCGGCCGAGAAAGCTGCCCTTCAATCCGTTTCGGATTCAGTTCGGTGTTCGGTCACTGAAACCCCTTGGGAATTTGCCACTTGCCAAGTTCGGTGAGCCAACCGACCCCAGCCAAGTTCGGAAGAGGTTCGGTTTCGGTCGGCCTTTGGGATTTGGCCTGAAAGAAATTCTTAGAATTCTTCAAGTTACAGAATCAGAAGGCCCCTAGTTCCACTGCCTCATAATCCGTTTGTCCGGGGTTCGAGTCCCTGTGGGCCCACCATTTTTCATTACCTTTCATGCGCTTATGATTTGGAGCGACGGACTATGCGATTTCGCAGTCCGTTGGCCATAGAATCACCGCACCCCTACTTCTCGTAAAAATGTCGCCAATAGAAAAACCCACTCCCTTTCGGTAGCAGGCTCTGTACGAATAACCTCATAGCTCACCTCGATGGCGCTTGTATAATTTTGGTTGAGTCATGAGCTCAATACTGGCAGATTGGGGGTTAACCTGTCAGTATCAGGAATATTAATGAATACCATAGAAATAATACCCGGGAGCGAATCAAAAAACTCTGTTCCTAACGGAAAGTTTCTCACGATTGGATTTACATCCGTAATTGCTCTGCTGTTTATCGTAGGCGTTATTGGCTGGGGCATCCTGTCGGGCGTATCCCGGTCTTTTGACAGGTTCTCTGCAACTGGGGATCTGGTGGCGACGATGGATGATGCCCGGCTATTTGAACTTACGTTCACTCGGGACGAAGAGCCGACAGCTGCCAGAGAAGCCCAAGAATCAATCCAGCTAACCATTGATACCGCTAGTTCTTTGCAAGAAATCGTAGAAGATCCTGACCGTAAGGAACGCCTAGAGGATGTGGTTTTGGCTGCAAAAGTCTACCAAAGCGAATTCGATAAATTTATTGATTTGCGCAGCAAAAGTGCAGATGCCATAGAATCGATGGTAGTAGCAGCAGTTCAAGCGTCCCAAGCGGCATCCGGACTCCAACGCATACAGGAAAAGTATACTAGGTTAGATACGGAAAGTGTCCGCCAATTCAGACAGCAAATGGAAGACATCTCAGAGAACGCAGCAGATTCTTACGAAATTGTAGTCTATGCAGAGAAGTCACGGGAATTTGAAAAGAACTTCCTACTATCAGGTAATTATCGGGAACTTGAATTGGCCCGTAGTGAAGTATCCAACCTCACTAACACCGTCAACGAGCTGAAACTTAGAATTCGTAACCCAAGAAGCATTCAACTTCTTGACGATATTAATACCTCCAAGGATGCTTACCTTTTAGCTTTGAGCGCATTAGAGAGTAACGATTTCGACATCTCAACTATCACTCTTGAGTCAGCTGAATTGATAGATCTCGACCATGCCGCATTCTCAATGAGAGACGCTGCATTTTCTTTGAGAAGTAATGAACGCTCCGTTCTTTTCGAAATCCAGCGAATAGTCGCCGACACACAGGAGCTTATGGCGAGGCGACTCGCTCTATCTGAAGAAGTAGATCAAATTATAATTGGTGTAGGTGATGCTCGACAAACAGATAGGGATTTTTCTCTAGCAAGCACAGAGGCGGAACGTAACATTCACGCAGTACGAGTTAACTCGTTGTTGGCCGACGTCATTAGCCGATCGATAAAGATTCAAAGCCTTCTTATCGAAGACGATGAAAAGGAAATTTTTGAAAATGTGCTACCCAGTATCGAACAGTACCGAGAAGATTTTGATAGCGCGGTCGATGTTTCTTTGCAAGCAGCCGAAACCGGTAGGTTGATGGTTGAATTTGCCTTAGAAGCTGATCGGCTTCTCAATCTCGCTCAGTCATCCCGCCTTGATGATATTTCATCTGCTAGAACATCAGCCCAAATATTGGCCCCCATTGGAATCGCGTTTGCCGCCGGGCTTTTATTGCTCGTATTCTTGATGCGCAGATCACAGCAGACTCTTTTCGAAATGGCCAATAAACTTAGTATTGCCAATGAAGCCGCAGAGGCCGGGGTAAAGTCCAAGTCTGCATTCCTTGCAGCAATGAGTCATGAGATCCGGACGCCCATGAATGGTGTGATCGGAATGGTCGACTTACTATCCCAAACAAGGCTCGACAATGACCAGCGTCAGATGTTGAGCACGGTGCAGGATTCGGGTCACTCTCTTTTGACCATCATTAACGACATTCTTGATTTTTCTAAAATCGAAGCTGGAAAGCTTGATATCGAAGATATTGACCTGGCAGTTGTAGATATTGTTGAAGGTGCCGCGCAGACCATAGCACCAAATGCAGTCATAAAGGGCGTTAAACTACTTACCTATGTTGATCCAGAAATCGCCAAGTTTAAAAAAGGAGATCCTACTCGGGTTCGGCAAATCATTATCAATATGGGCGGCAATGCCATCAAATTCTCCGAGCCTGGAAAAGAAGTCCTAATTCAAGCCAAAAAGGTCGGTGAGAGCGACGAGGGTATCGCTCGAATACGCTTCAGCGTCATTGATCAGGGAGTTGGCATTTCTGAGGAAGCTCAGAAAACTCTGTTCACGGAGTTCAGCCAGGCAGATGCCTCGACGACAAGAAAGTTTGGAGGTACCGGCCTCGGGCTGGCTATATGCAAACGCCTAACAGAACTTATGGGCGGCGAGATCGGTGTATCAAGCGTGCATGGGGAGGGATCTACCTTCTGGTGTGAATTGCCCTTTGCCTCTGCTGACTGGACTCGGGAAGAAGGCAAGGTTGAGGATCTAACTAGTATGCGCATTCTTGTAGTTAGCCTCAGCGAATCTTACCGTGAGATCTGCCGAAGGTACCTTCAACATTGGAATGCAGATGTCACAGTCACTGCGGATTTGAACGACTGCCTCAGACTTTCACAGGCTGCAAGGAACTCTGGGGAGCCGATTGATATCATCATTATTCCTGATTCGGACAATCACGCAAAGGTAGCAGAGACTTACAGAGCATTTCTCGACACCGGCATGCCTTATCCTCGCTTCGTCATAGGTAAAGACCCGCGTGCAGAGAACAACCTTCTCGAAGGAATCGAGGAGGTAACGATGGTGGACATCAATCCTATGCGCAGGGCTGGCATCTTGACCGCTGCGGCAATTGCTGCAGGGCGCGCTAGCCCCGAAGTTTTTTACCAGAAAGAAGTTAATCTGATTCAGGCAGGTCGCACGCCTACGGTCGAAGAAGCATTAGAACAAGGTAAACTGATTCTCTTTGCTGAAGATAATGCGACCAACCAATTGGTCATTCGCAAACAGCTTAATGCACTCGGGTATCAGTGCGAGATCGCTAACGATGGTAAGGAAGCGTTTGAAATGTGGCAAGCTAAACCGTACTGCCTGCTATTAACCGACTGCCATATGCCAGAATGGGACGGCTTTGAGCTTACCGGAGCTATCAGAAAAAGTGAAACAAGCAGCGACAAGCGCGCGCCAATCATTGCTATCACGGCCAACGCCCTGCAGGGCGAATCTGAACGATGTATAGCCGCCGGTATGGACGATTACATGTCTAAACCTGTTGAGATGTCAGCTCTGAAACAAACCCTAGTTAAGTGGATGGGTGAAGGCAGCGTGGATAGCGATGGTGATGACGGAACATCTGCAGACAAATTGACTGATGCTCAATCGCCCGCTCCGAATCCTGAAGCTAATTCATGCCCTGTTGATGACAGCACGCTTAAAGATATGTTCGGTGACGACGACGAGACAATAAAAGAGATCCTTCAGGGCTTTCTCGAGCCAACAGAAAAGATTGTGCAAGAATTGACTACCGCGCTTAAGTCTCGTAATGCCGATGACATCCATAATGCTGCGCATAAACTAAAATCATCAGCCCGCAGCACCGGCGCGAACGCTTTAGCAGATACGAGCTTAGCTTTAGAAACTGCCGGCAGAGAGAAAAATTGGGACGTCATAGAGGATCTTGTCCCAACAGTCGAGCCTCTATTTATGGCGGTGAAAAAATACATCGACGATCTTTAAGTTAGAGAACTAAATTTGGGACAGTTAGGGTCACTAACAATTTAACAACTTAGTACTGCCTCGATATGGAACTCTCAAGTAGCAAACCGTTTCGGATTTGGTTCGGTGTTCGGTCACTGAAACCCGTTTGGAATCTTCCACTTGCCAAGTTCGGTGAACCGGCCGACCCCAGGCAGGTTCGGAAGAGGTTCGGTTTCGGTCGGCCTTGGGAGTTCGGAAAAAGAAAACTTCTTGAAATTCTTCAGCTTGCTTGCAACTCAGTGCCCCGGTTCCACTGCCTCATAATCCGTTTGTCCGGGGTTCGAGTCCCTGTGGGCCCACCAAATAAAAAGCCCGTTCACTAGTGAGTGGTCGGGCTTTCCTGTTCATATGGCTTAGCGCCAAATGGCAACGCTCCGAACTACTGTATATTTACTCTGACCCCATTTATAAGTCAAAATAAGACTAAAATGCAGCTCAACTTTTTTAGTTCTTCATCGAGGATAGCTATGTTTACAGTTAAACCCATTGCCGGCGCGCTTGGTGCAGAGCTTCATGGTGTCGATTTATGCACAGATCTGTCAGACGCCGTCCTGGCCGAGATCCGCAGGCTACTACTCGAACATCAAGTGATCTTCTTCCGCGACCAAGATATCAGTCCGGCGCAGCACAAAGCCTTGGCCGAATCCTTCGGCCCCCTGCAAACCCATCCGGCCTACGACACCATAGAAGGATATCCAGAAATCACTATCCTGGAAAGCACCGCCGAGAATCCAAGTAAGATTGAGGCTTGGCATACAGACATGACATTCCGCAAGCACCCTCCTCTAGGGGCTGTACTGCGCTCCAAAATAATACCCGCTCGGGGCGGCGATACCCTATGGGCTAGCATGAGTGCAGCCTACGATGGACTATCAGGTTCAATGCAGGAATTTCTCTCGGGGCTGACGGCAGAACATGACTTTAGTTATGGCTTCAAGGAGAGTCTCGCCGAGCCCGGAGGGGCTGAGCGTTTGGCGCAGGCAGTAGCGGACAATCCGCCAGTTACTCATCCTCTGATCCGTGCTCACCCGGAAAACGGCAAGAAGGTGATCTTCGTGAACTCCCTGTTCACGACACGTATCCTCGAACTCAGCAAGACAGAAAGCGCACAGATTTTAAGTTTTCTCTACGAACATGTCACCACGCCCGAATACAGTTGCCGATTTCAATGGCAGCCAAACTCGATCGCCATCTGGGACAATCGTATCACCCAGCATAAACCTATCAATGATTATTTCCCTGCACACCGACGCTTGGAACGCATCACCATAGATGGAGACGCGCCCTACTAAACAGCTTTAACTGCTGCATTAGTGAGAGATGAAATCCAGAATCCAGCGCCCGACCTGCAGTTGATCGGTCTCCTGCTGCAGCGAGCTCACTGCTTTTTGATACAAGGTTTCGCCGAATATTTCCCGACGCATATCCAATAGAGCCCTCGCATAGGGTTTTGCGAATTCCGGGTGGCCCTGAAAAGTTAATATGTGCTCTCCTACCGCTGTCATCGCGATTGGACAAGATTCGGTTCCCGCCAAGAGCTTGCCCCCAACAGCCATCTTCTGAACTTGGTCTTGGTGGTTAGACAGTAGCTGAAAATCGGAAGCGTCAATTCCATAGTCTGCCGCCTCGGCGGTCAGTCTAGATTTATGTACTCCTACACACCAACCGACTTCAGCCTTAGATGTTTTCCCGCCTAGTGCTTCGGCGATTAATTGGTGACCAAAACAAATTCCAACAATTTTCTTCTTTGCCTGATGCAAATCTCGCACGAAGTCTTTTAACTGATTGATCCAGGGAACGTCATCGTAGACGCTCAGCTTGCTGCCGGTAATTATGTAGGCGTCCACTTCATCCAAGTCAGCTGGATATTCATTAGTCACGACTTCATAGGTAACCAGCTCAAGCTGGGGATCAACGGCTAGAAGCAACCCTGCAAACATATCGGGATATTCACCAAACTTAGCTGCGAACTCAGGCTTAACCGCATCGGTATTCAATATTCCAATTTTCATCGAGTAACGTGGTCTCTTAAGAAGATTTCAGGTGAAATGACTTGGCCCGAGTTAATTGCTGATAGCCTAATGGGGATAGCGTGACTCCCCGCCCGGTATTCTTCACCCCAGTCCAGGCCAAGGCTGGATCGAGATAGTCACAGCGATTCATGAATACGGTTCCCGTTTCAATCCGATCGCCCAAAGATTCTGCGCGCTCCTGATCCTGTGTCCAAATCGAAGCGGTAAGCCCTAGCTCGCTATCATTCATTAGCAGTAAAGCTTCTTCATCACTCGCAACTGGCATAATTCCTACCACGGGACCGAAGCTCTCTTCCCTCATAACAGACATATCGTGATTAACATCGATGAGGACCTGCGGCGCCATATACGGTGTGCCTGATTTGCTATTACCGAAGAGCGATTCGTCTATGCATTTTATAGCGCCCTGCGCACTGGCCTGATCGATTTGTTGTCGCACCCAATCTGCCGCGGCGGTTCTAACCACAGGGCCTAGCGTTGTCTCCGCCAGCAGCGGATTGCCCAATTTATAGCCTTTGACCTGCTCTACATAGGCCTCAACAAACCTGGCATAGCTTGCGTGCGCAACATAGATTCGCTCGATTCCACAACAGGATTGGCCCGAATTGAAAAATGCCCCATCGACTAACTGGGCAACACTGTGTTCAAGATCCGCATCGGTGAGAACATAAGCTGGATCTTTGCCACCCAACTCCAAACCAAGGCCAGTGAACGTACCGGCCGCAGCTTGCTCGATGTTCTGACCTGCAGCAACGGAACCGGTAAAGCAAACAAAATCGACGGCGGAGCTGGATATTATCTTTGCCGTATTCTGATGACTAAGAAACAAGCATTGCAGCACACCGTCAGGCAGCCCTGCCGCCTCAAAGGCCTTAACAAAATGCTCTCCGCACAACGGCGTCTGTGCCGAAGGCTTCAACAACACCGAATTTCCAGCCATGAGGGCGGGGATAACTGAATTCACCGTGGTGAGCAGCGGATAATTCCAAGGAGCCACAGTAAAGACTATGCCCACGGGTTCACGCCTAATGAAGCGGGTAAATCCCTCTTTGGCTGAAGGAACGTCATCCGCCAAACTGGGCCCGGCGATACTAATCATATGACGGGCTCGTTCTGCCAACCCGCCAATTTCACCGGCGCAGTAATTAATAGGCCTGCCCATTTGCCAACTTATCTCTTCGGCGATTTGCTCGCGATTAGATTCGAAATACTGCACGGCTTTCTCACAAACTTCTGCTCGCTGTGCCAAGCTAGTTTTCTGCCATTGTCTTTGCGCCGAGCGGGATAAGGCAATAGACTGCTCCAAGTCGGACTCACTGCACAGCAGCCGACTTGCATAGACAGAACCATCGATTGGCGAAAAGCACTGTAATTGGGTAGTTTGTGAAGACTGACTCATAGATTCGGCTTACTGTAACTCATCAACGGATAAACGATAGATAATGGATCATTATATAGAAAATCCGGCATCTGCCGCCAGCTTAGCGCCATCTAAGAAGCTAATGGCAATACTATCTCTGATCTTAATCTCGCTGCCAAGCAATGCTGCGGGAATTGACGAGACGATCAATAGCGCGATGCAGCCTATCACTGCAGCTGTTGCCGGCTTTATATTTTTTGAAGTGAGTGTATTTGGCACTCAATTACCACTGATCATAGTCTGGCTGATAGGCGCATCAGTGTTCTTCACGTTCTACTTCAAGTTCTTAAATCTTCGCGGCTTTAAGCATGCATTCCACCTATTGCGCGGAGACTATAGCAAGCCCGGTATTAGCGGAGAGCTCACCCATTTCCAAGCATTGGCCACCGCCGTTTCCGGCACAGTAGGCATCGGCAACATTGGCAGCGTAGCCATTGCGATTACGGTGGGAGGACCGGGTGCCACTTTCTGGTTGATGATGGCGGGATTCCTAGGCATGTCGACTAAATTCGCCGAATGTGTTGTCGGTGTAAAGTATCGGAAGATCAACCCCGACGGCAGTATTTCCGGCGGACCTATGTATTATTTGGAACATGGGCTGAAGGAACGCAATCTCGCCTGGCTAGGCAAACCCCTCGGGTATTTTTACGCGCTGTCCATCGTAATCGGCTGCCTTGGCATCGGCAACATGTTCCAGTCCAATCAGGCGTTCGAGCAATTCGTGTTTGTCACAGGAGGCAGTGAGAACAGTTATTTCACCGACAAAGGATGGTTATTCGGCGGGCTGTTGGCGACTATCGTTGGCGTGGTGATTATCGGCGGCATCAAGAGTATTGCTCGTGTCACTAGCAAGTTAGTGCCCTTCATGGCCGTCACCTACATCATAGGCGCGCTGCTGATAATCTTCCTCAATGCCGACAGAATTCCTTGGGCAGCAAGCGCTATTGTCACTCAGGCATTTGATCCGAGTGCGATTAGCGGCGGCATGCTGGGCGTAATGATCATAGGCTTCCAGAGGGCGGCATTTTCCAACGAAGCAGGCATCGGCTCCGCCGCCATCGCTCACTCAGCAGTGCGCACCGGCGAACCGGTAACCGAAGGCTTTGTAGGCTTGTTAGAGCCTTTCATCGACACTGTGGTTATTTGCACCTTAACCGCGCTGGTGATCTTGACCACCGTATACGAGCCGGACATGGTAGGGAATGGAATGCAGGGAGTCGAGTTAACCTCGCAAGCCTTTGGCAGCACCGTGAGCTGGACTCCGGTGCCACTTTCATTTATCGCAATACTGTTTGCGTTCTCGACCATATTGTCTTGGTCGTATTACGGCATGAAGGGCTGGACTTATCTTGTCGGCGAATCGAAGAAAGCCGAGCTGGCCTTTAAAGCGGTGTTCTGTTTTTTTGTGGCATTGGGCTGCATGATTCAACTAGATGCAGTGTTAGAATTTTCGGATGCCTTGGTGTTTGTGATTGCGCTGCCGAATATCATCGGCTTGTATATCCTCGCCCCGATAATCAAAGCCGAGCTCAAAAGCTATCAAGCGCGGCTGGCCAGTGGTGAAATTAAGAATATGCGAGAAGAAAATCGTTAGATCAGCGATGTGCACCGAACACACTCGCTAGCGAAACCCTATTCACCCCTTGTTGTTGGCGTATTGGGATATGTCGTGAATCGTGCCCGGGATCAATTCTCTATGAGCCACTCCGTAACTTCTGAGCTTATCGGTGACAACCATCCTCGGCTCGCCGTTGTGTTTATGCAATAACCGCCGAAAGAAACGCTTTGCGGCTTCTCCATCTCGCCTTATCTGGAGAAATACGTCCACCACCTCACCGTCTTGATTAACGGCCGTCCACAGATAGTGTCGCTGACCCTGAATTTTCACGAAGACCTCATCAATGAAGAAGGTATCGCCATACCCTTAATGCTTTCGCCTTAATCTCTGGCCGTACCGCGGTCCAAACTTGTTACACCACAGGCGAATGGCTTCATAGCTCACTACAATACCACGTTGAGCTAGCAGGTCTTCGGTATCTCGATGGCTTAGGTTAAAGCGGTGGGAGAGCCAGACGGCATATTGAGAGATTTTGGGTGGGAAGCGGTGTCTTTTGTACATTCTTATTGAATTCATGCTGAGAATCATCGCAGAATGGTGGCTCCCTTGTGAGCTCGCTTATCAGGACCGTCGATAAGCTTTCAATTTCTTGTTTTCTACTACAAAATATAGAGATCGATAATACACCATGGCAAATTGATAGTGATCATGAAAATTACGACCAGCGCATTTTTCCTAAGTATATTTCTATGCAGCTCAATTCAGTCAGCTGAGTTGCCAGATATTGGCTTAGCGACCGATCCCGCTCCTTCTGAAATAGACGGAGAGCTAAAAGTAAATTCTCACGTTAAACTTTTTTTGCCTAACCTTCCTTATTTGGCAGTTTCACATGCGGTCAATGCATCCTTGGTTCGCCCAGCTAATAACCCTCGAGGTTGGCAATATGATTTGGCCATATCTCACCGCAACGTTGACGACAAAATATGGGAATTTGACCTTCGGCAGGATGTGCTATTTCAAGACGGATCGGTTTTTAATGCCGATTCTGTAATTCAGAACCTAAGCTATTTTAAAGACCAACCCTTTACATTCAGTAATATACACAATGTTTTCGACCGCGCTGAAAAGCTAGGCGAATTCACCGTTAGGATATATTTAACAGAGGCTTATGGAGCTTTCTTGCATGATGCTATCTGGATGCAATTTTACACTACTGAATATCTACAGAAATTCGGCTGGAACGGAAAACCGACTTGCCCAAATCTCGCTGAACCAGGCCTTTATGGTCTTGGCCCCTACATTCTGGTTGAGGGATACATCGAAGGAGATAGGCGCACAGCAAAAGTTGTATTAAAGGCGAACCCTTTATACTGGGGTGACAATAAACCAAAAGTAGAAACCATTACTATTTTTACTGAATTAGACCTCGCAGAAGCGAAAGGTATGACTCTGTATTCGGAGAAAGAACTAGACATAACACCACTATCTTTTACCGATGAGGTAGCCGCAGTTCTATCTCCTTTTGCCAAGCTTGCTATTTCACCCTCAATGAACAGCTACGCAATGCATTTCAATATGATTAATGGAAACGAGGCCCTAATGGATGATCGCATTCGATACGCGATCAACCATGCTATTGATCAGGAATACCTATTGAATTTGTCCCTGCTTGGTGAAGGAGTAATATCTCCTACTATGGTATCGCCCAATTTTTACAAAGTAGGTGAAGCCATAGACTCCCTAGAAGACTATTTTACAGAATATGCTTTGGAAAGAGATGACAGCATCGAAAATCTACGACTTCAAGTACAAGCATTTCAAGAAGAACGCGGTATGGATTCTTCCGCCCCTCTGAAGCTGACTCTTCTCACGCAAGAGAGCTTTGGATTTCTTACTCGCGAAATTGAGTACTTTCTCGCTCAAATAAATATTGAACTTACAACCAATACATCTTTAGCCGAGGAAGAAGTGTTCGGAGAGCTTTTTTCAACATGGAAGGAGAGCAATCAGCAAGAGTGGGATCTATTACTGTGGGGGAATTACGATTGGTTTACCCATCCTTGGTCTGCCTTTTTCGTATACCGACCGCTCACTGATTGGTCGAGCATACCAGCCAACGAGGAGCTAGTGGCTTTAACGAACAATTTATTGAGAATCAATACAGAGTCTGACGACTATGTGCCATTTATCGCAAATTTCATTCGCCATGTTTATGAGAATAACTACATGGTATTTCTGCCAACACCCAATAATGCCTATGCCGTAAACAAAGAAGTAGTTTTTACCCCCGGACTTTCGGCTTTTATTTCTTTAAGGGATCTGCAAGTTACTGATTTGCATTGGTCAGTCAGAGGTGACAACCCATATCCTCCAGAAAGGCAAATACCGCTAAATATAAATCGAATATCTTCCGCAGAGTTAACACAATGAATGAGTCTCGGGATTATCTGAGGGGTAACTATTTCAGCGTTGAGAAATCGCAGGGGAACAACTTCTCTCGCAATATTGTATTGTTACTTGTCCTCGCAGTCACGATTCTCATAATCCAGAGCCTTTATACTTTGGCGAATTTGGATGACCTGGACGAGTCAATTGTGGCCGTAAATCAAGCGGCCGGGCAACTAAACGAGCTTGCCGAAGAAATTACAGCTCCTATCGCTAATGTACGCTCACTCTCTATGGAGATGGTGCTCTCTCCCAATCAAGAGCTAGTTGATGCAACGATACAATCGATTGATCGTGAAACAGAAGAAATTAATTCAGTACTTGGCAGCTGGCAAGAAAATTTCATGCACAGCAATAACGAATCGACGGCAGCATCTGAATTTCAAGGAATTTTAAGCAGCTGGCAGAACTACTATCAATCGATGCTGAGTACTCGCGTCTATATGCAGCAAGGCATTCGGGTAGCAGCATTTTTGAGTGTAACTCGAGAAGAAAAAAGTCAATACGAGGCATTGCTTAATTCCCTGAAATCCTTTGGCAATACACAAATTTCAATTAGTCAAAATATTTACGAAACGGCGCAAGAAAATTCAGAGGAAGCCTTTCGTTCTTCAATTATTTACTCCATTGCTGAAATACTGACACTAATTCTAATACTATACTTGGTGTTTCGCATGTTTCGTTCGTATATGAATACTTCTCGTGCTTTTGAGAATCAACTTGCAACAGCTGCGGTAGATTTGCAGGGTTTTGCAAGGCAAGTCGAGCTTCTGCAACGTGTCGCCACAGTGGCTAACAGTGAGCCGACTTTTGAGGATGCATTGAATGAAGGATTGAATGTCATATGTGCATCAATGGGCTGGCCCGTAGGACATGTCTACCTTCTTGCTAAACACGACTCTCGGCTACTCATTCCCGCCGATATATGGGTAATTGACGATGCGGACCAACATTCTTCCTTCAAGCAGGTCACCATGGACAAAGAATTTTCTTTAGGTGAAGGGCTTCCGGGGCGAGTTCTGGAAAGCGGCGAAGTCTGCTGGATAGACGACGTAACTCAAGATAACAATTTCCCTCGAGCCAAACTAATAAACGAGTTTTCCTTGCGCACCGGCATCGGCATTCCAGTTATCGCCGATGAAAAATGCGTTGCCGTGATTGAAGTACTTACAGATAACCGAGAGAGCGTGGACAACGATCTCATTCAATCATTGACACAGGTTGGGAAAGAACTCGGGCGTGTATGGCGACGAGAAAAGATCACAGCTGAAATATCAGGAGCACGAAAGGAAGCGGAAGAAGGCGCTCAGGCCAAATCGGCTTTCTTAGCAGCTATGAGTCATGAAATTCGCACTCCGATGAATGGTATTTTGGGAATGGTGGACCTTCTAGCCCAAACCCAATTAAGCACAGACCAACGCTTTATGCTAAATACAGTGGGAGACTCTGGGAACTCTCTTCTCACAATTATCAATGACATCTTAGATTTTTCAAAAATCGAAGCTGGTAAACTTGATATCGAACATATTGAGATGTCCCTAGTTACAGTTGTTGAAGCGGCTGCTCAGGCATTAGCTACAAACGCGCACAAGAATGACATCCAGATTCTTACCTATGTCGATCCGAGAGTTGGAAAATACCTGAAAGGAGATCCAACTCGCATAAGGCAGCTAATTATTAATATGGGCAGTAATGCGATCAAATTTTCACCAGAAGGACAGGAAGTTCTTATCAGGGCTGATCTTATTGAACAGCAGGACGAATCAGATACAAAAGTGCGATTTAGCATAATTGACCAAGGTATCGGGATATCTGAAGTAGCTCAGAAGTCTCTATTCGAGGAGTTTAGTCAGGCAGACAGATCAACAACAAGAAAATTTGGCGGCACCGGCTTAGGTTTAGCTATCTGCAAACGCCTAACTGAATTGATGGGAGGAAAAATTGGAGTTGATAGTGAACTTGGGGAGGGGTCGACATTTTGGTGTGAGATGCCATTTGGTAGTTCTGGCAACTTGATTGAAGATAGAAAAGTTAATGATTTGTCAGACTTAAGCGTCCTCACAGTCTCAGGCAGCGAAAATTACCAATCAATTTGCAGCGCATATTTGAAGCACTGGAACGCTGAAGTCGAGCCAATCAATAATAAAGACAAACTTCTCAACATCGCACTCCAAGCCAAGGAAAACCGAGTTCCATTGGATATTATAGTGTTCCCTGATGCTAACGATCATGAAGCCTTTAAACAGCTTCGAGAGGACTTTTCAGCCGCTGGCCTCTCGCCTTATCCACGGTTCGTAATTGGGGAAGATCCGCAGTCAAAAAGCGAGTCTCTCAGAAACACACAAGACGTTGTGCTTTTTGAGATAAACCCAATAAAAAGAGCAGGCTTTCTCACCGCAGTAGCCGTTGCTGCGGGTAGAGCTAGCCCAGAGGTTTCTCAAGTAGAAAAAACAGAATTTTTCAGGAAAAGAAGCACGCCGACTGTTGCAGAAGCCCTGGAGCAAGGAGAGCTTATTCTTTTAGCTGAAGACAACTTAACAAATCAGCAAGTAATTCGGCGCCAACTTAATACGCTGGGTTATCAGTGCGAAATAGCGAATGACGGCGCAGAGGCGTTTAAGATGTGGCAAAGTAAGAGCTACCGTATGCTTTTGACTGATTGTCATATGCCAGAATGGGACGGTTTCCAATTAACAGCTGCCGTTCGCAAGGCAGAAGAGAACACTGATTCAAGAGCGCCAATCGTTGCCATTACTGCAAATGCATTGCAAGGAGAGGCAGGAAAGTGCCTCGCCGCCGGAATGGACGATTACTTATCTAAGCCAGTTGAAATGAAAGTTCTTCAACAAGCACTAATTAAGTGGATGGGTGAGAAAGATGACCTGAAAAATGCCCATGAAAACGATCAAACAGAGAGCATTTCCAGCTCACCTTCTCAAGAAAAAGGCGCTGACAGAGACTCAGAATTAATTGATGAGCGAATGCTCAAAGATATGTTTGGTGAAGATGAAGAAGTTTTTAAGGAGATGCTTGTGTTATTTGTTGATCCTTCAGCAGACATTGTTTCCGAAATTAAGCGGTCGTATTCAACTGACTCCTCCGCCGGTCTAAAAGAACAAGCTCACAAACTGAAATCTTCCGCCCGAACAATTGGCGCAAATAAGCTTGCGGATATTTGTCAAGAACTCGAGATCGCAGGGAGTGAAGAAAATTGGAGCGCTATCGAAAAACTGGTTCCGAAAATCGAACCTTTATTCCTAGAAATAAAAGCTTATATTCAAGCCTTATAGCTCTCAAAGGGTATTGACAAGTTAACTCCAGAAATCGATAAAACCGCTTCCTAATTACTTCTACATCGCGACAGCCTTTTCCCAGGACGCAAAAGCACGCAGCCGAAAATACCGATAGTTTTCCGCTGACAACAAATGTCGTCCTAGGTTGAACAAATTGTGAACGGCTGCATGTGCACCTAGAAAACGTTGTGCCTGCTGCATTGATTTAAACTTCCTCATGCCCCGCTCCCTCACTCGTGTAGGCTCGTGCGAAAGCTCAGCTCGGTTGTTCGCATACTGCGAAGTATCATGAATAACTTCTGGAATTAGCTCCCTGTGAGCAACGCGGTAGCTTCCCAATTTATCTGTAACAATCTTCCTGAGTTCCCCACCATGTTTCCTCAACAGCCGCTTAAAGAAACGCTTTGCGGCTTCTCCACCTCGCCTTATCTGGAGAAATACGTCCACCACCTCACCGTCTTGATTCACCGCTCTCCATAGGCAGTGCCGCTCACCCTGAATCCTCACGCACACCTCATCAATGAAGAAAGTGTCACCATATCCTTGGTGTTTTCTTCTCAGCCTTCGGGCGTATTTAGATCCGAATTTGTTACACCACAGTCGAATTGCTTCATAGCTGACGGTAATGCTACGTTGAGCCAATAGATCTTCAATGTCTCGATGACTGAGGTTGAATCGGCGGTAAAGCCAAACGGCATATTGAATGATTTCGGGCGGGAATCGATGGCGCTTGCATATTGATTTTGCTGGTTTCATGGGACAATTATCGCTGAGGGCGAGTTAACTTGTCAGTACCATTTCATGTCCGGATTCTGACAGATTTGGAGTTAACTTGTCAGTACCACGTGGTGTGTATTGCAAGACGGCCACGACGCTGTATCCTAGCGTTTAAGGAAAATTAATCGCAGGCTATGCCCCCAATCGAACCCTATACCTCATTACAAAAATCCGTGCTGATCATGGTGCTGTTAAATGCACTCTCTGTTCCCATTATGCTGTCGTCAGTCAATGTGGCACTGCCACATATTGCTGCAGACCTCGAGCTTTCAGCTCTTAGTGTAAGCTGGATACCCACTGCCTTTTTAATGGCAAGCGCGATGTTTATTCTCGTCTTCGGCCGCCTTGCAGACATGTTCGGCCGTAAGAGAATATTTCTCATCGGGGCCGTTTTTGTAGTAATTTCTTCGACTCTCGCCTCGCTAGCGACGGGTGCTGTCAGCTTGATAGGCGCCAGGTTTTTACAAGGCGTTGGCGCTGCCATGCTCTATGCAACGCAAATGGCCATCGTATCCTCGGTGTTTCCAGTGGCCACTCGCGGCCGCGTAATCGGTCTTGTTATTTCGTTCATCTATATCGGCTTGGCCAGCGGCCCATTACTTGGCGGAATCATCGTCGATCAGCTTGGCTGGCGAATAAACTTCCTGCTACAAATCCCGCTAGCAGTTTTGGTGTTCTTTATTGGGGTATATAAAGTAGAAGGCGACTGGGCGGCAGATGAAAGAGGCTCATTCGATTTTACCGGAGCGCTGATTTATTGCTTAGCGATATTCATTGTCTGCGTCGGGGTCTCATTTCTGCCCAGTTCAACTAGTTATCTTTTGATAGCCGCTGGGCTCATCGGCGTCGGTATTTTTTTTCAGCAGGCCAGATCAAGCAATCACCCACTTATGGACGTGAAACTTTTTTTCACCAATAGAACCTTCACTTATTCCTGCCTTGCTTCGCTCATTATGTACAGCGCAACCTTTATGAATGTAGTCCTACTGAGTTTATACCTGCAATATCTTAAAGGACTATCACCGACTGCAGCAGGCCTAATCATGATGATTCAGCCGCTCACAATGGCAATTTTTTCACCACTTATGGGCAAGCTTTCAGACAGCACTGAGCCGCGAATTCTTGCATCTGCAGGAATGAGTATCACCGCTGTGGGGCTAGTGCTACTAGCCATGTTAAACAGCAACTCTCAAACCTCCAGCATCGTAATGGCTCTGGTGGTGACGGGCCTCGGATTCAGCCTGTTCTCTTCGCCTAATGTGAACGCCATTATGAGTTCAGTGTCCCGAAAACACCTAGGTTCAGCTGCCGCCGCAGTCTCGACAACGCGTATACTCGGCCAATTGTCGAGCATGGTTTTAGTAACGCTGGTAATGGCCCTCACTTTCGGCGCCACCCAAATCGAGCCCGCCAACTATTTCGAACTGGAAAAGACTATCAGTTTCAGCTTTTATTTAGCTGCGGCTCTGTGCTTGCCTGGCCTTCTCCTGTCAGCAGTACGCGGCACAATCCACTCGAGGCAATAGAGTTCGATGAATGGAAGATTGCAACAGAGTTACGGTTGTTGGCCTTCGTCTCTTACAGCGGAAAGCGTCAGTCTCGATTCGGGAGACATGAACTTTTTGCGGAAAGATTCCAGCGGAGTCTGTTTCATCAACTCTGTAAATGGTGAAAAAGATCAGCAAGCCGTTTGGCACCTCTCCTCCACAGGAGAGCTAAATCGACTTACGCCGGTAGGCTTCAACGTAAGGAGTCGAGTTCACGAATACGGAGGCGTCCCTTACTGTGTTCATGGCAATACTCTATGGTTCTGTAACCTCGCTGATCAGACAATCTATAGACAAGAACTCTGCAACGATCGAAGACCCTTGCCCGGGGTTTTAGTAGAGGCTAAACCACTCACTCCAGTGGAGCCATCGCTAGCAGGCAAGCTTCGATATGCGGACTTTCTGATAGACCCTAATTTCAATCGCCTTATTTGTGTTCGCGAAGATCATCGTCCTTCAGACCCAAAAAACTTTGATGCTAATAGCGTCATCAATTCTCTAGTCTCAATAGACTTGGACACGGGGGGTGAAGGCGAGATCCTATATGCAGGCTCAGACTTCGTTTCATCCCCACGGTTATCGCCCGATGGTAAGACCTTAGTTTGGCAGACATGGTCACATCCGAATATGCCATGGGACAATACTGAAATAAGGCTTGCCAATTTCGACGCCGAAGGCAAGTTGACAAATATAAGACAAATTCACCAGCCTCGAAATGGCTCACTCATCCAACCCCAGTTTGGCAAGACAGGTCAGTTATATTTCATTGCTGATTGGTCCGATTGGTGGAATTTATACCGAGTTAGTGCCGACGAGTTAGAGGCTACTTGCAAAGCGGAAAGCATCCACCCAATGGAGGCAGACTTTGCTCCTCCCCAGTGGCTACTCGGCCATCGCAACTACTGTGTATTGGACGATGGATCAATGCTTGTGAGTTTTACTCAGGATAGCCAATGGAAATTAGGCTTGCTACGGAACACATCAGGCGAAACTTGGAAAATGCAGAACATAGTGGATGGGTACGGACAGATTGAGAATATTTGCAGTAATGCTGAAACACTATTTTTCTCCGCTGCCACAGCAAATCAAGAAAACGCAATTCATCGTTTGCAGTTAGAAGGAAACACGAAATCCACTAGCCTTTCTATCGAGCGAATTGCACTAAGCGGAGATCCTGAAGCAGACACTTCCGAATTCTCTAGTGCCAAAACAATTTCTTTTAAAACTGAAAACGGCGAATTGGCCTATGGAAATTTCTATCCGCCTTGTAGTTCACAATACACGGGCTTAGTCGATTCTCTACCTCCGTTAATAGTTAGCATACATGGAGGCCCGACGAGTTGCGCCAAGACCTCATTGAATCTAAAACTACAATTTTGGACCAACCGAGGCTTCGCAGTCATCGATGTCAATCATCGCGGCAGTACCGGATTTGGACGAAAATTTCGCCAGAGCCTATATCCCAACTGGGGACTGTTCGACCTTCAAGACATTGAATTTGCAGTGCGTCACCTGATCAACGAAGGCTTGGTAGACCCCGAGAAGGTGGCTATTCGTGGCGGCAGTGCGGGTGGCTATTCGGTGATGGCCGCCTTAAGCAAGAGTAATCTATTCGCCGCAGGCGCCAGCTACTACGGCATAAGTGATCTGGAAGTATTGACTCAGGGAACCCATAAATTTGAGTCTCGTTACCTCGATCAGCTAATTGGGCCTTACCCAGAAGCTCGAGAAATATACCTGGCACGATCTCCAATATACAACATCGACAAGATCACCGCCCCGCTACTGCTCTTGCAAGGCTCGGAAGACAAAGTAGTTCCTCCTGATCAGGCAGAAGGAATATGCACCAAATTGAAGCAGAAGGGTGTCGATGTTCGCTATATCTCCTTTGAGGGTGAGGGTCATGGCTTCAGACAATTGCAAAATCAAGTGTTGGCGCTGGAAACCGAGCTCAGTTTTTATCAAGAAACATTAAAATTAAGCAGCAGCCAATAAGAGCAACAAGCCTCAATGGTTTCTATATTTTGTATTTAATTCAAAAATTTAGACTCAAAAACCCATGCTCAATGAGCCGCTAATGGCGTCACAAATTGACACATTATCAATTCAATATGGAAAATCTACATAACTCCTCTAGGAGCGATAGTACTCATGCAAATTTTCTGCTAGTCTCAGTGGCGTTGTAATGGATACAACGCATCAATTAATTGAATTTACAGCTTGGAGATTACGATATGTGGACTAAACCTTCTTATCAAGATATGCGCCTTGGCTTTGAAATCACTATGTATTTCAAAACACGCTAAGAGAAGGAAACTTCTTCAACGTGTAATGCTAAGTGAAATTGGCTTTTGTTTGGCACGCTAGATCTTCTAGCATCGTTAAATCACTAGCTAGTTTGTAAAAGACGCCGGACTTAGTCTGGCGTTTTTTTTGACCTTTTTTTGAGCCCACATAAGAGCTATTCTCAGCTATCCACCAAATAACGGTAATAATCAATGTTTGTCAGAGTTTTAGGATCAGCAGCAGGCGGCGGCTTCCCACAGTGGAACTGCAATTGCCCAAATTGCCATGGCGTTCGCAACCAGACCATAAACGCCACTACGAGAACCCAGTCATCTATAGCCATTAGCGCCGATGGCGTCGATTGGGTGTTGTTTAACACCTCTCCGGACCTACTTGCACAACTTGCCGCCTTTCCAACTTTGCAGCCCGCACGAGCGCTCAGAGACACGGCAATTAAAGCTATCGTCTACATTGATAGCCAGATTGATCATACAACCGGCCTATTGATGCTGCGCGAAGGCTGTCCCCATGAAGTCTATTGCACTGATATGGTATATGAAGACCTGAGCACTGGCTTCCCCCTGTTTACCATGCTGAAGCATTGGAATGGTGGAATTAACCGGCACTCGATTCCTCTGGATGGAAGCAGTTTCAATATCGCCGGTATTAGCGGCTTGAACTTCACCGCCATTCCAGTTACCGGCAAGGCACCACCCTATTCCCCACACCGAAATGATGCGCACATAGGCGATAACATCGGTATTAAAGTTACCGATGAGAGCAGCGGCAAGAACCTTTTCTATTCGCCTGGCCTAGGCGATCTTACCGATCAAACACGGCAACTTATGAGTGAAGCCGATTGCCTGCTAGTGGATGGCACCTTCTGGCAAGAAGATGAAATGCTGACGACGGGTGTCGGCGATAAAAGGGCCGAAGACATGGGCCATCTGCCGCAATCCGGTGAGAACGGTATGATCAGTGTCCTGAAAGCCATGGACAAACCGAGAAAGATCTTGATTCATATAAACAACACTAACCCCATACTCGATGAAGATTCAGAGCAGCGGAAGATCCTGGAAAGTGAAGGAATCGAGGTGTCATTTGATGGCATGGATGTAGAATTGTAAGCCACCATTTAATAACTCGCCCACATAGATAGCTAGTTAAGCCGTAACTGAAGAGAAGCATTTATATATTATGAGTGAATTTAACCTAGAGACCGCGTCATTCAAATTGAATCCTCGATATCAATACCAATGGGAAGAAGCGCAGCAATGTCATGTGCTGCTTTACCCCGAAGGTCTAATAAAATTAAGTGGCAGCGCAGCTGAGATCCTGCAGCGCTGTCAACAACCAACCACCATGGCCGCAGTTGTAGGTGAACTCAATACGGCATTTCCTGAAGCTGAAGGCTTGGCGAATGACGTCAAAGAGTTTCTAGCCGATGCCCAGCAGCAAGTATGGATCGTGCAGGTGAGCGACTAAAATATGGATAAAACAACCTCTCATATCCCAATGTGGCTCCTGGCAGAACTGACCTTTGCCTGTCCCGTGCAGTGCTCCTATTGTTCTAACCCACTTGAACTTTCTGCGTCTAGGAAGAACGAGCTAAGCACCGAGGAATGGATTCGCGTCATGCGCCAAGCGCGCAAGCTAGGCGCCGTGCAATTAGGCTTTTCTGGCGGCGAACCATTGGTGCGAACCGATCTCGAAGAACTGGTCGTCGAAGCCAAGTCGCTCGGTTACTACATTAATTTGATCACCTCCTCGATCGGCTTAACAGCCGAGAAAATAACCACGCTGAAAGAAGCGGGGCTGGGTCATATACAAATCAGCTTTCAGGGCAGCAACCGCGAATCGAATCAACTATTAGGCGGGACTGATAGCTTCGATCACAAGGTGGCGATGACCAAAGAGGTCATCAAACAGGAACTCGCGCTGGGCCTGAATTTTGTGCTACATAGGCAGAATCTGCATCAAGTAGAAGAATTTTTAACAATGGCGCAATCTCTCGGGGCTGAGTTCGTAGAGTTGGCAAATTGCCAATACTATGGCTGGGGGTTACACAATAGAGAGCACCTACTCCCTAGCCAAGAGCAGTTGATCGATGCCGAACGTGTAACTAACGAATTTAGAGAAAAGTATAAGGGGGACATGGATATATTCTTTGTCGCACCCGACTACTACGATGATAGACCAAAGAAATGCAGCAATGGTTGGGGCACGACTTTCATGACCGTTAATCCGGAAGGTGAGGTATTACCCTGCCAAGCGGCGAAAGTAATCCCTGGATTGGAGTTCCCCAATGTTCGCGACAATGATTTAAAGGACATCTGGCACAACTCAGACCTTTTCAACCGCTTTCGCGGCACCGACTGGATGACGGAGCCCTGCAAGAGCTGCCCAGAGAAAGAAATTGATCTTGGCGGCTGCCGTTGCCAGGCGCTTATGCTTACTGGCGATGCCACCAACGCCGACCCGGTTTGCAGTCTCTCACCTCACCATGACGAAGTTTTACGAATCACCGCAAAGGCGCAAAGGCCTTACGAAGAGGAAGAAACTCAAAAACTAGTCTTTAGAAACCCTGGCAACTCGAAAAAAATACGAGCGGAAAAATCCGAGCTGACCGAATAGACAAAGAAAGACAAAGAAAGACAAAGAAAGACAATAATCGCCCACTACAAAATAGAGATCGACATGACAGAAGCCTGGACCAGAGAAGAATTCGAGAAAAAACTCAAGGACAAAGGGCGGCTGTATCACATCCATCACCCCTACCAGCTCAACATGAATTCCGGGAAGAGCAGCCAAGAACAGATCCAGGGGTGGGTAGCAAATCGTTTCTATTATCAGACCACAATTCCCATCAAAGACGCCGCCATCATGGCTAACTGTAGCGAGCGCGATGTACGCCGCCAATGGGTGCAAAGAATCCTAGATCACGATGGTGTCGACGGTGACGAAGGAGGCATAGAAGCATGGCTACGTTTAGGCGAAGCAGTGGGTATGAGCCGCCAAGAGGTGCTCTCCCAAGAGCATGTCTTACCCGGCGTTCGCTTTGCCTGCGACGCCTATCTGAATTTTGCGCGTAGAGCGAGTTGGCAGGAAGCAGCGTGTTCATCGCTAACAGAATTATTTGCGCCGGAGATTCACCAGAAAAGACTCGATACCTGGCCAGATCATTACCCCTGGATCGATATCGAGGGCTATCAATACTTCAGGAAGCGCCTATCAGAGGCCCGCCGCGATGTTCAACACGGTCTGAATATTACTCTGGATTATTTCAAGACTAGAGAACAGCAGGAACACGCCCTAGGCATTCTTCAATTCAAATTGGACATACTCTGGTCCATGCTTGATGCGATGCAGATTGCCTATGTTTATGCTGAGCCTCCGTTTCACAGTTGCCCAGAAGCTTAATATCTAATTACATAGTTGGCGCCATACACAGCGACTGACATCCCATCTTAGAATATTGCGAGCCAGAGCCAGAGTGAAATACAATAGTTTCGACAAGACTATAACACGGATAACCCTCGGCGGTTAAAGTAGCAGCCTCATAATCCGTTTGCCCGGGGTTCGAGTCCCTGTGGGCCCACCATATAAAACAATGCGCTCCAGAATTTAGTCGTTCTGATAGTGCATTTTTTTTGGCGTATGTTTCCGTTAATTGTCTTTACTGGATATTGAAAAACGAACGTTTAATTACCTCTATATCTCTACTGCATTTTCCCAAGTTGAGCGCGAGGATCGATGGGGCTTGACCGTTTTTTTGGTTGAATCAGCAGCTGAATGCTGGCAAATTAGGCGTTCGCTTGCCAGCACCAATGAAAGGAATTTTTAATGGAAGTTTTTGATATTTTGATTTTGGGAGCAGAGCTCTCGATGGCACTTGCAGGATTCGCGGGCATTATTGCGACATTTCAATTTCGTGATAACCAGAATATTCGCCGCGCCGACGCGATGGGATTAAACATAATCGTGGTCTATTCTCTTCTCGCAGCTCTGCAGTGTGGTGTGATTCTTATCTTAAATGTCATTGGTGTTTCTGAGGGGGCACTTTGGACGACCGGCAGCATACTCGTAGCTTTCATCAGCGCTTACAACCTGTACCTCTTCAACAGAAACATGGATGGAGCGATAAGAAACAAACAGCTACTCAGTAAGATTTGGCTGGTACACTGTGCATCGGTGGTCATATTCCTTGCCAACATCCTTAATGCTGCGGATATTGTCTTTCACAAAACACCCGGACCGTTCCTAGCAGGGGTTGCGTTGGGATTGGGAATTGCTGGCTGGATGTTTGCGCGTCTGTTACTTCGCCCAATATGGCAAGCTCTCCACAAGCAGGAAGCAAGCGAGAAAGCTGCTGTCAAAGATAGTTTGGCCTCCTAAGTCATCGTGAGAAGCATAGACATGGTATAGAGAAATTGACCATTCAAATCACAAAAAGCCCGTTGGGGACACTAGCAATTTAATTACTAATTCAGCCTAGATTTGGCGTTCTCTAACTGCAAATCGTTTCGGTAACAGTTCGGTGTTCGGTCACCCAAACCCGTTTAGATTCTTCCACTTGCCAAGTTCGGTGAAGCAACCGATCCCAACCAAGTTCGGAAGAGGTTCGGTTTCGGTCGGCCTTGGGGGTTTGGCCTGAAAGAAATTTTTAGAATTCTTCAAGTTACAGAATCGGAAGGCCCTTAGTTCCACTGCCTCATAAT
>OLHJ01000139.1_pt1 | contig 27020 bp, 31 predicted proteins | sample 1609491 | NCBI WGS metagenome assembly OLHJ01 (sample SAMN05416861, study PRJEB24817) | seawater metagenome | isolation source: Sea water | place: Canada:Atlantic | collected 2013-11
AGATGCTCAGGAGTCTCGTGGGCTCGGAGATGTGTATAAGAGACAGCCATTAAAAGTACCATTAATCAGATTCGTTACAATTTTACCCCCAGGTTTTGAGGCGTTGTTAGATCCGCCAATTACGGCAATACTTTTTGGTTCAATTAGTGAAGAATGTAGCATACAAAACAGTTTGCTACAAATGTAAACCAGGGCATAACTCAGAAATATGATTTTATTTAGCTTATGCTAACAAATTACAATGAATTACAACTTCATCATTTCTTCAGAGAAGCCAAACAGGTCTTTCTCACCAAAAAATGGCGCCATTAATTGAATTCCAAACGGCAATCCTTCTTCATTTTTACCCAAAGGCAATGAAATAGCCGGATTACCCGCTAAGTTGGCATGCACCGTAAAGATGTCTTCCAAATACATTCCTACTGGATTATCCGAATTATGCCCGAATTTAAAGGCTGCATGCGGAGTTGTTGGAGTTAACACAAAGTCGTAATCTGCAAAAATAGCTTTCGTTTTATCCTGAATCAAACGTCTCACTTTTTGCGCTTTGGCAAAATAAGCATCATAATACCCCGTACTTAAAACAAAAGTACCCATCATGATTCTACGCTTAACCTCGGCACCAAAACCCTCGGTTCTTGACTTCACGTAAGTAGACTCGATATCTACCGCTTGCTCACTTCTATAACCGTAATGAATACCATCAAAACGACTCAAGTTAGAAGACGCTTCGGCATTACTTACCACGTAATAAGTAGGAACCATTTGGTTCAATAAATTAAAATCTACCACATCCACTTGATGTCCTAGAGACTTTAATTTTTCAATGATTTCAGTAAATCTTGTTTTTACAGCAGGAGTAAGACCTTCACTTTCTAAGGCGTCTCTTAAAACAGCAATTTTCTTTATCCCTTCTGATTTACCTTCGGTATAAGCTTCTACTTTTTCTTTACTCGAAGTGGTATCCATTTCATCTCCACCTGCCATTACTTCCAGTAACAAAGCAGAATCTTGAACAGTTTTAGTAAACGGGCCAATTTGATCTAAAGAAGAAGCGTATGCAATTAATCCCCAACGCGAAATTCTTCCGTAAGTGGGTTTCAATCCTACTGTTCCAGTAAAAGAAGCAGGTTGGCGAACCGAACCACCTGTATCAGTGCCCAAAGAAGCATGACACAAATTAGACGCAACCGCCACAGCCGAACCACCAGAAGAACCACCGGGAACTCTAGTATTGTCAACTGAATTTAAAACCGGTCCAAATGCCGATTTTTCATTGGATGAACCCATGGCGAATTCATCACAATTTAAACGACCAATAATAATAGCATCCTCGGCTAACAAACGTTCTACCGCTGTACCCGAAAACAATGATTTGAAATTGGTCAATATTTTAGAAGAAACGGAAACCGAATGATCTTTATAGCAAAGATTATCCTTTAACCCAATTACCATTCCGGCTAATTTACCGGCCGTACCTGCTTTGATTTTTTGATCCACTTCTTCTGCCTGGGCCAAAGCCGTATCGTCAAAAGTTTCTAAAAATGCATTCAGGTGTTTTTGACTTTCAATCTCCGCTAAAAAAGATTTTACTTCGTTCACAGCGGTGGTATCGCCATTTACAAGGGCTTCACGGTAAGTCAAATAATTGATATAATTGGATGTCATAGTATTCTTTAGAAAAAATTAGTCTTTCTTTTCTTCTACTTTTTTAGGATCTTCTTCTTGTTTAGAAGCATCCTTGAATTCTTTAATTCCTTTACCCATTCCTTTCATAAGTTCAGGTAATTTACGACCACCAAAAAGTAATAGAATAATTACCCCGATAATGATCCATTCGTATCCTCCAGGCATTCCCATAAGAAAAAGTGTATTTGTCATGTCAAATAATTTGAACGCAAATTTAGTGATTCTTTAATGGAATAAAGCATCAAATAAGGATTTAGAAAGTAATTGTTTTTAACGCAAAATTATTTTGCTCGGTATAGCCACAAGGCCGGATCTAGGGTGGTTGCATTCACTCCTTTGTGGATTTCAAATTGCAATTCAGTTTTACCATCAATGGTAACCACTTCGCCAATAATTTGCTTCACCTTAACCTTATCTCCCGCGGCTACATACACCTCTTTTAGGTTACCATAAACCGTTAGGTAATCACCGTGACGCACAATTACAGCCTTACCTGCACCAGGAATTACAATGATTTTTGAAATCTCACCTTCATAAACCGATCTTGCAGAAGCGCCTCGATTTGTGCTAATCCCTACCCCGTGATTATTTATTTTAATAGACTTTAGTACCGGATGTGCATGTACCCCATATTTATCCGTAATGGTTCCCTTTTCAACTGGCCACGGCAATTTCCCCTTATTTGCGGTAAACCCATTTGCTAGAGCTTTAGCTTCAGGAGTGAGGCTCCATTCTCCTTTTTTACTGGAATTCTTTTTTTGCGCCAATCTAATTTCTTCCGCTATAATTCTATCAATTGCTAACTGCATTTGCTGACGCTCTTTTTGCTTTTCTTTTATCTCTTTTTTAAGATCTTCTTCCTTACTTTCTAAACTTGCGTAAATTTCTTGGTGTTGACTTTTTTCTTGAGCCAAGGTACTTTTCTCGCTTAACTCCGCCTCTAACAAAGACTCTTTCTCAGAACGTTCAGCCAATAGCTCTCCATTTTTTTCTATCAAAACAGATTCTAAACGTTTGATGTCTTCCGTTTGCTTTTTTCTAAACTCAGAATATTGCTGCAAGTATCTTAAACGTTTGTAGGCTTGGTTAAAGTCAGAAGATGCAAATACATACATAATCTGATCATAGCTGCTTCGGTTACGGTAGGCAAATTGAATCATTTTAGCATACTCCGATTTCAATGTTTCTACATCACGCTCCATAGAGGCAATAAGCTCTTCATTACCTTCAATTTGACCATTCAAATATTTAACCTCGCTATTAATGGTCGCGATTAACTCTACCCTTTTTGAAATTTTATCTTGTAACAGCACTAACTGATTTAGGGTGTTGTTTTTTTCAGCTTCATTTTTTTTGAGCAATGTATTCTTGTACTCGATATCACTTTTCAATCTACTTTTCTTACGCTCTAAAACTGTTCGTTTGCTTTGCGCAGCCACAGTAGTGGGAAGGGTTATTCCTACAAATAAAAATGATATGAATATAAAACTACTGACTAATCTGCTCATACTTAGATGAAATATTGAAAGGAAATTTCAGAGGCCCTTCTACCGAAATCTTGTTCATTTTAACATCCACACTCGTGTTTGTTTTTGCAATGATATCCATCTTAAATGAGGAAAGTAACAACTGATTGGATATATTTTCAAAAGTGAGGTATTGAATACTTGCATTATTTTCAGAGCCCAAGTCTTTAATGTTTACCTTCTCAGTTTTAAAACTCTCCGGGTTTATCCAATTGCTAAATAAAACCTCCACATCTTCAGACATCCATTCTTTATCCTTGGCCACATTTCGTGCCTCACGTTTATTCAGCGTACTCAATACATAGTGATTTTTGTCATTTCGTTTACTTATGGAGGCAGCTTGACCCAAACCAAAACTGTGTCCGTACAACAAGGATTGAATTTCTTTATAACCCAATTCTACTCCTACTTTAGACTGAATAAATGCATAGTCACCCACATAAAACTTTTTGTTGGTTCTATCTAAGTACTTTAATGAATCTGGGGTAGCTAAAATTCTAATAGCTTCGTATTTGAATGACGTAATCGAAATCCAAATAGCACTATCTTTTACCATTCTAATAGATGCTTTTACCGATTGATTCTTTTCTTCGGTTTTGATTTGGGCATCTGCTTTAAACGAGAGGTATTTTGGAGAAGAAGATTCTAATTCAGAAATCTGAGAAACAATTTCAACCACTTTTTTACTTCCAACTTTTCCACCACCACTTTCGGTGGTGTTTTTAGTAGACCTACATCCTACTACAAAGAGGAATACCGTTAGTATGCCTAAGAAGTTCTTCATTAAGGTATATATTTATTCTGCTTAATTTTTTGGCCCAACTGATCAGACCCTCCACCTTTTTGCTGCACCCACTTCCAGTTTCTCAAAGCTTCATCAATCTGCCCATTTTTAAATTGCGCATCTCCTAAATGCTCCACAATCTCCGCTGACTTCTGTGGGTCATTATCTACTGCTTTCTGAAGGTACTCCACAGCTTCGGCATACTTTCCCATACGAAACAAAATCCAGCCATATGTATCTAAATATACCGCACTTTTAGGATTGTGTTCTACCGTACGTTTCGACATTTCTTCAGCCTTTTCTAACTTCTCTCCTTCCACACTTAAAAAATAGGCGTAATTATTTAACACATAGTCATTCGAAGGATTCATTCTTAAAGCATGGTCGTAGGCAAACCAAGCTTTTTGAGGATTTCCAGCTTGATAGTAAGCATCGCCTAAATTAGACATGATTTGAATTTCAAGCTCCGGCATTCCGTAAGCCAATTCCTTAGCCAATTCAAGCGATTGGATTGCATTAGTGAAGTTTTCTTTTTGCAATTGACCTAAACCTTGAAAATAATGAGGCAAAACCTGGTTTGGAAACAACTCCAAACATTCAGCGCTATGCTTTATGATTGCATCTACATCATTTATTTCAGAATCAATAAACAATACTTGATTCCATATCTGGTACTTACTATTATCAATGGCAATTGCCTTCAAATACATATCACGAGCATCCTTCTTTTTCTCTTCCCCGTACAGGAAGTCACCGTACACCGCCCAGGTTTTTGCATCCTCTGGATTAGTTTTAGCCAACACCTCTAACAGGTCATACATTTCGGACCTTACCTCCTCATCCTTTGCGCTTATATCTAAAAGAGCCATTAAAATGCCCATTTTAGAATCAATTTTCACATCTTTGGAACCGAAGGCTTCTTCTAAATTTTTGAACGCCTCTTCTTTTTGACCAATTTCGGTATAATACTCATATAAAGCCAACTTCACATATGGGTCGTTAGGATGTTCTGCCTTCAGGGTTTCATATAACTGAATGGCTTTATCCGTTTCTCCTCGTTTTTTATAAAATGCAGCCAGCATGCTCACATAACGAATTTCTGTTGGGTTTTTATCCTTTAACTCAATGAGCTTAGCCTCTGCTTTAACATCCATACCCTGGTGCTCGTACAACTTAAAAAGTTGTTCGGCCAATGAATTATCATACCCTGCTAATGCTTCTAAATTCTCATAGGTCTGAATAGCACCTGCGCCATCATTAGCGTACAAATATGCACTCCCTAGCTCATAGTAATAGTTTAGTTCGTTGGGATTTTTTTGAATAAGCTTTTCGTAAACAATAGTAGCTTCTTGATGTTTTTTGGCATTCATATATACCGCTGCTAAGTTTTCTAAGTACCATCTATTTCCCTCATCTGAAACTACTACCTCTTCCGCCATAGAGACCGCCTGGTCATTGTAACCTAGTTGAATAAATAAATTGGACAACTGATACTTAACGGCAACATTATTTGGATCAATAGTTAAACATTGTTGAAAATAAGCCGTGGCGGCTTTAAAATCTCCAGAATATTTGGCAGAAATACCATTGAAAAAAGTCTCATCAAAAGCTACTTTTTCACGCCCTTGAAGCTCTTTAGATCCAGGAACATCAGTAGAAACTGTTTTTTTAGTTGTGGAACACGATGCCAGAACCAAAACAGCCAAAACTGGAATCCAATATATATGTGAGAGAACCCTAAGCACTATAGTCTCCGATATTTAAATCTTCGGCCAAATCTTCCAACTTGACAAAATGACCAATCATGGAGTTGGAAATAGATTTATTTTTAACCGAACTGTTTGAATATATAATAGAGTTAGAAATCACAGAAGATTCTACCTTGGTATTATTGCTTAGTGATACTCCAGGACCAACAACGGAGTTTGATATTTCCACCCCTTCTCCAATGTAACAGGGACGGATAATCAACGAATCATTAATTTTTGCAGAAGCATGAACCAGTTCGTTTCCTTTTTCAAATTCAAAAGCGAGCACCCGAGAATTTGTATAGACTGTAGCGTTTTTATTTCCACAATCTAACCACTCATCTACTTTACCCGGAACAAATTTCACTCCCTTGCGCGTCATATTTCGGAAAGCGTCAGGCAATTGGTATTCACCACCATGCATAATTCCGTTATCTAGCAAATACTGTAATTCTGCTTTTAATGCACGACCATCTTTCACGTAGTAAATACCAATCATGGCTAAATCAGAAACAAATTCGGTTGGCTTTTCTACGTAATCAACAATGACACCTTCGTCATTTAATTTTACTACCCCAAAAGCGGAAGGATCATCAATTTGTTGCACCCATAAAACGCCATCTGCTTCTTCATCAATTTGAAAATCAGCTTTGAATAGTGTATCCGCAAAAGCTACAATCGTCTTACCTTCTAATACTTCCTCGGCACACATAATAGCATGCGCTGTACCTAGAGCTTCATCTTGGTAATGAATACTACCTACAGCACCCGCATCCTTTGCAATTTGCATTAAAGATCCCTCGGTTTCAGTACCAAATCTTCCTGTAACAAAACCAATTCTTTCAATAGGTTCATTACACATCTCAGCTAAATTTTCAACCAGTCGTTGCACGATTGATTTTCCAGCAATAGGTAAAAGAGGTTTTGGAGTAGTCAAAGTGTGAGGTCGCATACGCTTCCCCATTCCTGCCATTGGTACAATAATATTCATTCTTAAATTCTTTTTTAGTTAGGTTTCGATGTTTGCAAAGACAACGTTTTATTTCCTTTTTATTCCTTTGAAAATCTTAAATTTTCCTAATCCAATCTTTTGTAAGAAAAAACTGGTAGAAGTCCATAGCACCCCTACGCCATAAATTGAACTACGCTTAAAGTTTATAGATGAAGCCTCTTCAAAATATTTTGTTGGACAAGTTACCTCTGCCATTTCGTAATCAGCGTAAGCAATTTGTGCTAGCATCTGATTATCAAACACAAAATCATCAGAGTTAATATTGTAATCAATGGCCTCCAATACTTCTCTTGAAAAGGCACGATAACCCGTATGGTATTCTGACAATTTTTGTCCCATCATAATATTCTGGAACAAGGTAAGCATTCTGTTGGCAATATACTTGTAGATTGGCATTCCTCCTTTCAAGGCTCCTTTACCTAGGATACGAGATCCTAAAACTACTTGATACACATCATTGGCAATAACGTAGCTCATTGGCTCAATAAGCTTGGGAGTGTATTGATAATCCGGATGAACCATAATAACAATATCGGCATTGATTTCTCGAGCTCTGTTATAACAAGATTTTTGGTTTCCTCCGTACCCCTTATTTTTTTCGTGACGTATAACATGCTCGATTCCAAGTCTTTTAGCTAATTCAGAGGTGTTGTCGCTACTTTTATCGTCTACCAAAATTACCTCATCAACAATATCTCGAGGAATTTCATTATATGTTTTTTCGAGGGTTAGTTCTGCGTTGTAAGCAGGCATTACCACTACTACTTTTTTGTCTTTTATCATGTGCTAAAATGAGCGGCAAATGTAAAGGAACCGAGGCAATTTAACCAATTGAACTTAAGAAGTATTCACATACTTTATCTGGAATCTTTTGGGCGTGGTATTTGGATGAATAAAATCAAGAAAAAAAGAAGCTACTTTTTGTCCTAATTACGAGGTTACGTTGAAATCAGACACAATTTTATCAAATAATGTGGTTGCCAATTTCACATACGATTCTTGGGTCCATCCTGCAACATGAGGTGATAGGACCGTTTTTTCAGAACTAGCTAAATACTTTAATGCAGTAGGTATTTGATCTGTTTCAAAATTCCCAAAAGCCTTGGTCTCATATTCCAAAACATCTAAACAAGCGCCTCTTACTTTTTGTGATTTTAACCCAGCTACCAAAGCTTCTGTGTTTACGACCTTACCTCTGGAGGTATTAATTAGAAAAAATGGTTTCATACATTTACCAATAAAATCCTCAGAAAACATATAGCGTGTTTCATCCGTTTCAGGCACATGAAAACTAATTACATCAGACCGTTTTTGTATTTCTTTAAGAGTTGCTCTCTGCGCATTTTGATCGGTTATAGGAGCATATTTATCAAAGGCTAAAACGGTCACATCAAACCCAGTAAGCTTTTTAGCAAATCGTCTTCCAGTATTTCCATACCCAATTAAACCGATAGTTAAACCATCCAGTTCAATTCCTCTATTTTTTTCACGATTCCATTTATAACCTCGAACTTCGGCATCACCTAGTTTCAATTTATTGAAAAGCATCAACAGCATACCTAATGCATGTTCAGCCACCGCATTTCTATTTCCTTCGGGGGAGTTATAAACTTTTACGCCATGATTTTCTGCGGCTTTCAAATCAATATTTTCTAACCCACTACCCGAACGGGCTACAAATTTCAAGTTCTTTGCTACTTCTAAAAAGGCAAAGTCAATGGTGAATTTGCTTCGAATCACCACCCCTTCGTACTCTGGAATTTTATCAAAAATCTCTTCCTTATTCCATCCTGTACCATCTGAACACAAGAATCCTGCTTGCGATAATTTTTGTTCGAGTTTAGGATGAACCGAATCAATAAAAAGTACTTTCATCAGAGAATATTTTTTTGAATGACGTCTTAGATAATTGACGTATAGATATATTGACCTACCAAGAAATAGATAAATAAGCCGGTAATATCATTCATTGTGGTAATAAACGGACCCGTAGCTAATGCGGGATCAATATCTAATTTTTCTAGCGTTAAAGGAATTAGAGTTCCAGTAACAGAAGCAAAAAGAATCACTAACAACAAAGCTGAACTAATCGTAAAACCCAGGTTAATATCAGAAAAAACTAGAATACTAAATACTAAAGCTAAGGCCGATATTATTAAGCCATTTAGCAACCCTTGTTGAAGTTCTTTCCAAAGCTTACCTGCTAAATTATCACTTTTCAAGGTGTTATTTGCCAAACCCTGTACAATAATAGCCGAAGATTGCACTCCTACATTTCCTCCGGTTGCCGTAATCATAGGAATAAAAAATGCCAAGGCTGGAATAGCTGCCAAGGAAGCCTCATATCCCCCAATAACTACGGCACTAAGCATAGAACCTCCCACCCCAATAATTAGCCAGGGCAAACGCGCGCGCATTAATTGCCAGATAGAGTCTGAATGTTCAATATCTTCCGAAATACCAGACGCCATTTGGTAATCCTTATCCGCTTCTTCACGAATAACGTCTACCACATCATCAATGGTAATTCTTCCTACTAACCTTTTTAAGGTATCAATTACTGGAAGCGCCACCAAATCGTACTTATCCATGATTTGCGCCACCTCTTCTTGTGACGTTTCGGTATGCACTCCTTCGATATCTTCAATCAAGATATCGCTCATTTTAGAATGCACATTTGCAGTTAGCAATCTTTTTAAAGGCAAACGCCCTTTCAATACATTGTTATCATTTACCACATAAATGGTATAAACCTGCTCAATTTCACCAGCTTGTTTACGCATTTCACGTACACTTCGAGTAATATCCCAGGAGTCTTTTACCACCACCATTTCCTTACCCATCAATGCACCTGCAGTTCCTTCTTCGTAGTTAAGAAGGTCCACAATATCGCTCGCATGCTCTACATCCTCAATAGCCGAAACTACCTGATTCTGAACCTCTACATCTAACTCTTGAAGTAAATCTGCCGCATCATCCGACTCTAAATTTGTTACAAATTTCTCTGCAATCTCTTTAGGACTCAAACGTTCCACCAGTTTTTCACGCTGATCTTCGTCTAGCTCCATTAACACTGCCGAACTATCTTCATCATCTAAATGACTCAAGACAACCTCAGCTTGTTCTATAGAAAGGTCATCAATAATTTCGGCAATATCAGCCACGTGCAACTCTGCCAAATATTGACCTAGCGCTTGCTTATTTTCACTTCGTAAAAGTGATTTTAGATGTGCAATGGTTTCTTTATTTACCTCAAATCTTTCCATGATGGATGCTTGCGGCAAAAGTAGTATTTATTGTGATTAGGAAACTACCAATATTTAGTTATCCCTATTAAGAAAACGCTAATCAATAGCTTTCCAAACCATATCTTTCAATTCGGTGAGCCCCATGTGGGCAGCCGAAGAAATAAAAGTATATGGAATATCAACGGTCATTTCAGCCTCAATAGCTTCTTTCAATTCCTCGTCTAGAAGATCTGATTTAGTCACCGCCAAAACGCGTTTCTTATCTAAAAGCTCAGGATTGTATTTACGTAATTCATTCACTAAAATCTCGTATTCTTTGGTAATATCATCCGCATCCGCAGGAACCATAAATAATAAAGCCGAGTTACGTTCAATATGACGTAAAAAACGAATTCCTAAACCTTTTCCTTCAGAAGCACCTTCAATAATTCCAGGAATATCTGCCATTACGAAGGACTGGTCTCCTCTGTATTTCACCACTCCTAAATTGGGCTCTAGGGTAGTAAAAGCGTAATTGGCAATTTCCGGTTTAGCTGCAGAAATAACTGACAGCAACGTTGATTTTCCCGCATTTGGAAAACCTACTAAACCAACATCAGCCAAAAGTTTCAACTCTAAAACCCGCCATCCATCTTCCCCTTCTTCGCCCGGTTGAGCAAAACGCGGTGTTTGGAAGGTTGGAGATTTGAAATGCGCATTTCCTTGGCCTCCACGACCACCTTTGAACATGATATACTCTTGTCCGGCTTCCGTAATTTCAGCCAAAATCTCCAGGGTATCTGGATCTCTAACTACCGTACCTAGCGGAACTTTAAGATAAATATCATCTCCATCTTTACCCGTACTGGTTTGTTGACCACCATGGCCACCTTCTTCTGCACGGTTATGAATACGGAAACGTAAATGAATTAAAGTCCAAATTTGTTTATCACCTACTAAGATAACATGACCTCCACGACCACCGTCACCGCCATCAGGACCACCTTTTGCCGTTAGTTTATCCCTACGTAAATGCGCAGAACCGCCCCCACCTTTACCAGATGAACCGTATAACTTTACGTAATCTACAAAGTTGGTAGATTGCTTTTTTCGGTTTCTTGAATAGCTCATATTATCTAAAAAGGATGCCCTTAGGCATCCTATTAATTTATTGGTTTATGGATAATTAATTATCCGATAGCCGTAACTAAACGACCTAAAATATCTTCTAGAGAACCTACGCCATCAATACCGCGCAGTTTGTTTTGCTCTTCGTAGAAATTCTTTAACGGAGCTGTTTTTGAGTTGTACTCTTTAATACGGTTCCATACAATTTCTTCGTTTGCATCATCAGCTCTTCCGCTAGTTTTCCCACGATTTAAAAGTCTTTTTACCAACTCTTCATCTGGCACTTCCAATGAAAGCACATGATCAATTTTCATGTCTTTTTCCGCTAAAAAAGCATCTAAAGCTTCCGCTTGAGCCACTGTTCTAGGAAATCCATCAAAAATAAACCCTGCCGCTTCTGGTTGTTTTTCAACTTCCGACTTCAGCATTTTGATTGTCACCTCATCTGGAACCAACTCTCCTTTATCCATGTAGCTTTTAGCCAACATTCCTAATTCTGTTTCTTTAGAAATATTATAGCGAAAAACATCTCCTGTAGAAAGGTGATATAAGTTGTATTTTTCAACTAAGCTTACCGCTTGCGTTCCTTTCCCAGCTCCTGGAGGCCCAAACAATACTAAATTTATCATACTTTAAAGTTTATTCCGTAACCGTATATATCTGTCTAAGATTTCTTCCTAGACCATCATAATCTAATCCATAACCAATCACAAAGTCATCGGGAATTTCAAACCCGCAATAATCCACTTTCAAATCGCCTTTATACTTTGACGGCTTGAACAGTAATGAACAAATTTTGATATCGTTCGGATTGAATTGCTGTAATTGATTTACCAGTTCTTTTATGGTACCACCTGTATCCACAATGTCCTCAATGATGATTACAGTACGTCCACTAACAGACATATCAGCACCGATTAAGGTTTGTACTTTTTCGGTAGAATGCATCCCGGTATAAGATTTCACCTTCACAAATTGCAACTCGCAATTCATGGTGATTTCTTTCATTAAATCGGAAGTAAACATGAAGCTACCGTTAAGCACCGGTAAAAAAAGTGGATTTTGATACTTGCAATCTTTTTCTATTTCCCGCGCTATTGCTTCTACACGTTTTAAGATTTCCTCTTCAGAAATAGACTTTTTAAAATTCTTATCGTGAATCTTTATAGTACCCATATTCAAATTTGGTGCTGCAAATGTATAACATTAGGTTATCGTAGCGTTAAAATTTAATGAATACCTATTTTTGCAACTCAAATTTAGATATGCAAAAGTCATTCACATCCAGCGAATTTAAACTGGGAATTTTAGGAGGAGGTCAGCTAGGCCGTATGTTTATTCAAGAAGCCATTAGTTACAATTTAGATGTACATGTGCTAGACCCTGATATTAACGCGCCTTGCAAAGATATTTCAACCACTTTTCAAGTAGGTAGTTTACAAGATTTTGATACCGTTTATGCCTTTGGAAAAGACAAAGATGTAATGACCATTGAAATTGAGCATGTTAATGTAGATGCTCTAGAAAAATTAGAACAAGAAGGCGTAAAAGTTTTTCCTCAACCTAATATTTTGAGAATGATTCAAGATAAAGGTTTACAAAAGGAGTTTTATGCATCACACGGCATTCCGACTTCCGACTACCATTTAATTGCGGATAAAGAGGAGATTGCACGCTTTAGAAACGAATTCCCTTTTATGCAAAAAATGCGTAAAGGAGGTTATGATGGTAAAGGGGTTACTCCACTACGAAATGATGAGGACGTAGAAAAAGCCTTTGATGCGCCTTCTGTACTGGAAAAGTTTGTAGATTTTGATAAGGAGATTTCGGTAATCGTTTCCCGAAACGAAAGTGGCGAAGTAAAATCATACCCCGTGGTGGAATTAGAGTTCAATCCGGAAGCCAACTTGGTTGACTTTTTGTTCTCTCCAGCCAACATTAGTGCAGATGCTGAAAATAAAGCAAGAGAAATTGCTGAGGATTTAGTCGCCAAAACAGGAATTGTTGGTTTATTGGCCGTAGAAATGTTCCTTACAAAAGACGGACAAGTTTTAGTAAACGAAGTGGCCCCAAGAACTCATAATAGCGGACACCAAAGTTTTGAAGGAAACGTTACCTCTCAATTTGAGCAACATCTAAGAAGTGTATTAAATCTTCCACTAGGAGAAACTAGAATAACCGAACCTAGCGTAATGGTAAACCTACTGGGCGAAAAAGGTTATACGGGTGATGCTAAATACGAAGGAATGGCTGAAGTAATGGCTATGAACGGTGTACATATTCATCTTTACGGAAAAAAAATCACTAAACCATTTAGAAAAATGGGACATGTAACTGTGGGTGCGAAAACATTAGAAGAAGCCAAGGTTACCGCCATTAAGGTAAAGGAAATTTTAAAGGTAAAGGCGTAAAAGTCTGGAGACCGAAGACAGGAGTCGGGAGTCTCTTTTGCCATATATAATTAGAATAAAACTTCGGTCTGCGGCCTTCCGTCTACCGACTTAAAAAACAAGAATGAAACCACAAGTAGGAATAATAATGGGGAGCAAGTCGGATTTACCGATTATGCAAGAAGCGGCAGACGTATTAACCGAACTAGGCGTACCGTTTGAAATCAACATTGTATCGGCACATAGAACTCCGGAATTAATGTACGATTATGCAAAAAACGCAGCTTCAAGAGGCCTGAAAGTAATTGTTGCTGGAGCCGGTGGCGCAGCGCACTTACCAGGAATGACGGCTTCATTAACACCACTTCCAGTAATTGGAGTACCTATTAAATCAAGAAATTCTATTGACGGTTGGGACTCTGTCTTATCCATATTACAAATGCCAGGAGGTATCCCAGTAGCAACGGTGGCACTTGACGGAGCAAAGAATGCAGGTATATTAGCAGCTAAGGTTATTGGAAGCAGCGATCCTGAGTTATTGCAAAAATTGCAAGACTATATGGAGACATTAAAACAAAAGGTATTAGAATCGGCTAAAGATTTATAATTACCTTTCAACCCTAATCAAACCCATTTATGAAAACAAAAGAAGAAATTGTAACCAATTGGTTACCTAGATATACGGGTACTCCCCTCGAAGACTTTGGGGAGTACATTTTACTGACTAACTTCATAGGATATGTCAACATCTTTGCTGATAAGTACGATGTAGAAATTATTGGCACTGACAAAGCCATGCAAACCGCAACACACGAAAACATTACTATCATAAATTTTGGTATGGGAAGTGCGATGGCAGCTACTGTAATGGATTTGCTATCGGCTATTATGCCAAAAGCAGTATTATTTTTAGGCAAATGTGGGGGACTAAAAAAGAAAACCGCATTAGGTGATTTTATTATTCCCATGGCAGCCATTAGAGGAGAAGGTACCAGTAATGAATACTTACCCCAAGAAGTTCCTGCGCTACCTTCATTCCGATTACAACGAACCATTTCATCAGCAATGAAAGAGTTTAAAACGGACTACTGGACGGGAGTCATTTTCACTACTAACCGGAGAGTTTGGGAGCATGATGAAACCTTTAAAGAACGTTTAACTGAGGCTAGAGCCATTGGAATTGATATGGAAACGGCTACATTATTTACCGCTGGGTTTGCGAACGGAATTCCTAGAGGCGCACTCCTTTTAGTCAGTGACAACCCCATGATTCCCAGCGGAGTCAAAACTAGTGAAAGCGATAAATCGGTTACATCAAATTTCGTAGGTTTACATGTGAATATTGGAATTCGAGCTTTAGAAGAGTTACGTGATTCGGGAGATAGTGTGAAACATATGAAGTTTGACCATAGGCCCTAACTTCAAATAAACCAACCATTTATGTTAGGCTTATTCCTCCTTTATTTTTTAGGCAAATACTTTTATGATTTAGCCGGTAAACACAAAAAAAAACAATGGTTATTTGCAATAATTGGTGTTGTTTCTTACTACGCAGGAACCTTTATTGGAGGCCTAATTCTTGGAACACTAATTGAATTAAAACAATGGGAAGTGGATGATGTAGCAGCAGGATTTCTTGCACTTCCCTTTGGCCTAGCGGTAACCTACGGGTTGTATCAATACTTCAAAAATAGTTGGGCTAAAAAACAATTAGATGAAACCATACTAGATGAAATGCTTTAGTTGAAATTGGTGCAATGGAAGTTCCTTCTAAGCAGATTAAAACCATTTTAGGAATTGTAGTCCTAATAATTGTTCTAGTTCTCGGCTCTTTTTTCTATCAAAACCATTATGGGTTTCATAAAGGTGTTAATCTATCCAAACTTTCTTCTAAAACAGCAAAAAAACTAATCGAATTAGAAAAATTTGATAGTCACCCAGGTTATGCGGTTGGAGCCAGTGGGAAACCTTCCTATCATTATGAAATATACCATGAGTTTTACAAAGAATTAACCGCTGAAGAAGCAAAAGAACTAATCAACCATTCCCACACCCTGATTAAATCCACTGCGTTTAGAAAGCTATATCAAGGAAAATCACCACTGCTTTTTGATTTGATGGTGGAAGCGTCACAAGACACGGTATCAATGGTGTATGAAGATGCAGGATGTACAGAATACCAATATTCACTTTTTGGTTACTATTTAAAAGTTTGCAAATACCCAAAACCCTTTAACATAAGAAGTATAAATAAGAATTTCACTCCGTTTGAAATTCAACAAATTGACAGTCTGGCTAAATCATTATTTGAGGCTGACTCTAAAGAGTTGGAACGAATACCACAAAGGTTACCCGTTCCTTTTAAAATACCCTACGATAGTACTTTTGAAAAAACATTTGAATCTAAATTATCTAAACTAGAAAAAAACATAATTACCTTTTACACCGATTCGGATAGTACCTTAATACCAATTCCGGCAATCATGGATATTGGACAAGAATGTACCTATGAAAATGAGAACCATGAAAGACTTTATGTTTTCAGAACCAACTATACCGATTATAAATACAGATTGGTTACAAATAGTTTTGAGGAGTTTGGAAAGGTTACTCTTTATAAATATTTTTATTTAGGCACTGAATTTAGAGGGCGAAATGATGAATTACCCGTGAACATATTTCATCCTACTTCCAGTAATAAAAAAGTAGTAGAATTAGGTATGGAAAATAACCAATTAAGCGAAGATTCCAATTCTCCTTATGTCACCATTCGTTTACACGACTCTATTCCAGATGTAGGGTATTCCGTATTTAACCATTTGAATACCGAGCGTATTTTTCACTATTTCGATTAACTTTAGAAAAACAGATTTATGGTAAGATGAGTCACCAAAAAAGTAATAACGGTTTTACCAATTTATTAAGTCGCTAAATAACATTTCAAAAAAACTGATAGTTAAATTCTATTAACTCTTATGGAAGAAGTTACTGGACAGCCTGCTAAAATTGGGGGAGACCAATTTATTATTGGATTTGGTAAATACACTTACACCCGTAAAAACGAAAAGGAAGAATTTGAATGGTTTAATGTGGGATTTGCTCCAAGAAAAGCAAAAATCACAATTTACCTCACCTTTGATGTTTCTCAACAAGCTGGCAGACATAGACTTGGCAATTCTTAAAAAACTCACTGAAAAGAGTAAGGACTCCACATGGCACTAGAACCTAAAAAGTTATTTTGCTAAATTGTAAAAAGCACACACAAAATTCTATCTTAGTACACAATAAGGTTCGTTCTAGCATGCTAAAAATCTTCTTCTCTTTTCTGGTTATTTCCATTACTACTTCGTGCCTTTCGTTCGCGCAAGACCGCGCAAGTGTTAACCTAGAAGAAACGGGAATTTGGGAAGGCTTGTATCTAAACATCAGAATTAATGACAAACTAGGATATTATGGAGAACACCATTTTAGAAGCCGTAATAACCAGGATAATGTTACCTCTTGGATTGGGAGACCTCGCCAAATTTATAATAGAGGTGGATTAAATTTCTTCTTTAACAAATACTTTGAAGCAGTGGCAGGACCAGCACTGATTGTTAATTACACTCCCGAGCCCGGCAACCCCGATTATGAGCCCTATATTTTGGAGCCTCGGATTTGGGAACAATTTCTCTTTAAAACGCCTCCAATGGGACGCGTCAAATTAGTCCATCAGTTTCGTTTTGAACAACGTTGGAAAAGAAAAAACAATGTGGGTGCTGAATACAATTACACCAACCGTTACCGTTATAAATTTTTTGCTTACATACCTATTAACACTAGAAGCATTGAAACAGGCACCGTATTTTTTTCACCAAGTGCCGAAATATTTATGCACTCTGGCAAATCAATTGTATATGCGCCCTTTGAGGACTTTAGGACATATAATGGTATTGGATACGTTCTCAATCCAAGTGTTACTTTTTTTGCGGGACATATGTGGACCCTTGGACAGAAATCTTCCGGATACGAATACCGTACAAGTCATGTTTTTAGATTTAATATTTACGTAGGATTGGATGGCAGAAAATCTGAAAACAAAATACCTAAAGTCAACTTGGGTTATTAAAACAGTGTACAATGATTAAGAAATTAGACGCGCTTCATTACATTCTATTTATTCTACTAATTGGCACATTGGCTTATTACAATCTCCAGGAAGACAAATCAGATACTTCAAAATTTTCTGAGGACAATTATGAATATCTAATGGCTAAATTTAAAGCCGATTCTTTATTCCTCTCCAATGAATATGATGAAGCGATACAGGAGTACCAAAGGGTAGATAGTCTTTATCCGTTTCGAGTAAACCTTCCTGCTATGCAATTACTCATAGAAGAAAGAAAAAATGGAATGTTGGCCAATAATCAGAAATCCCAACCCTTTGACTCGGAAATTCCCAACGCAACGACTTCCTTAAATCCAACCGAAGAAATTGTTCACACCTCAAGGTCCATTCATTCCCAAAAAATGGTAGAGAACGATCCTTCTAACGATTCCGGTAGCACTAAGGAAATACATCGGGTGGGAGAAATTGTTAAGGGGGTTCTTCACCTAATTAATTATGATGGAGCCCAAATTGACTACATTGGAGAGGTTAAAAATGGAAAAGCCAATGGGTATGGATTTGCCGTATTTGAACACAAAGGTTTTTACGAAGGAGAATGGGCCAATAACATGCGAAATGGAAAGGGCATTTACTCATGGCAGAACGGAGACATTTATCAAGGCCAATATGTAAATGGGAAAAGGACTGGTTATGGCATTTACACCTTTGAAACAGGAGAGGTTTACAAAGGAAACTGGAAAGATAACTTTCGGCACGGGGAGGGAACCTTATACAATAAAAAGGGTAAGGTTGTATCCAACGGACCTTGGGTTCAAGATGAACCCGTTTTGAAAAAACGAGTGAAGAAAAAGAAAAAACAATCTTGATTTTCAAACCATCTGCGTACTATTGCATAGTCAACATATCTTATGAAAAGAACATTTTTCTACTCCATATTTATATTATTTATTTTCAATTTATCCGGTTGTTATTCGCACTTAGAAACGGATTACGCTATTACTCCCACTAATTACTTAACAAAAAATGTGGTTGTGGTTATGATTGATGGACCACGTTACAGCGAAACCTGGGGGCATCCTGAAAAGACCTACGTACCCAAATTGGCAAACAAACTGGCAATAAAAGGAGTGGTAAATCAAGAGTTTTACAATTTTGGTAATACCCAAACCATATCAGGCCATACCGCATCTATAACAGGTGTATATGAATTGATGAACAATAATGGTTTACAATATCCTAGTTACCCCTCATTTATGCAGTACTGGTTGGCTGCATCTAAACAATCACCTAAAAAAGCGTGGATTGTTTCTGCAAAAGAGAAGCTCAAGATGTTAGGTAATAGTTCTAATGTAGATTGGCGGAATTCTTATTTACCCTCGGTAGATGCTATTGACAGAAAAGACATAAAGACCTTTGTTCGCATAAAAGAAATTATGGAAACGCATGAACCAAACTTACTATTCATCAATTTAAGTGGACCGGACAGAGCAGGACACGCCAATGATTGGGCAGAATATTTGGAGAACATTACTATTGCAGATAGCCTGTTAAATGAGATTGTAAATCTAGTGGACTCCCTACCTCATTATCAGAACACCACCACCGTTTTTATGACCAATGATCATGGGAGACATTTAGACGGAATTGCCAGTGGGTTTATTGATCATGGAGATTTATGCCATGGATGTACGCATATTAACTTCTTTGCCTATGGCCCAGATTTTCACTCTGATTTAATTATCAATAATCAATTACGTGAACAAATAGATATTGTTCCAACGATAGGTCAACTACTCGGCTTTAAAACCAAACAATCTACTGGAAACGTAATGACAGAACTTTTTAAATAATAAACATGTACAGAATTTTAATCACCATTTTTCTGATCACCACTTTCGCTAACACCTTTGCACAGAATGACAGCACCAAAATTAAATGGTCGGCTGATGTGAGTATGGCCTACAGTATCGTGGTTATTTCTCAAAGAGCAGAAATGCAATTAGGAGCAATGGCTACCATTAATCGTCATCAATTTAGAATTGCTCCGTTAGTGCACTTATGGTCTAGTGAAGCAGCCAATAACCCAAAGAAACTTGCCTTTTCGGGTGTAAGCTTAAACTATTTCTACAACTTACCTACAGAGAGTCCTAAATTTGAATTGTTATTTAAGTACGAAATGAGTTTCCAGTTTTACAATAACAAATGGAACGGCACCTATTATAATTCTGACAATAACCAGTATGAACCCTATTCTGATAAATCAAGTGAATTTTTCTATGCCAATTCAGTATCTTATGGATTTAATTACAAACCGATTCCATCTATTTTTCTGCGCTTAGATGCAGGTGGTGGCTTATACCTTTCAAAAATTAAAGGGGAGTACGAAAACTACTATGGAGCCTCAAATGCCAGATATGATTTTAGAGGTTATGAAGACGTAGGATTCTTTTTCAAATTGGCTGTATCGGCAGGATATAGCTTTTAACTAAATACACTTAAAATAATCAAAAGGCTCTAGACAATCTTGGCACTTATAAAGTGACTTACAAGCCGTTGAGCCAAATTGACTGGTCATCACTGTATTGGTAGATTTACATTGCGGACATTTTACAGTAGGGTCTTCTCCAAGCAAAAACTTCTTGTCTTTTGTGGTTCCTTCAGGTGGCGCAATTCCAAAATCTCGTAATTTTTCACGTGCTTCTTCACTCAACCAATCAGTTGTCCATGCCGGACTGTATTGAAAGGAAATATTCACTTGTTCAAATCCAAGCTTTTCCATTTCAGTTTTAATATCTTGTTCAAACACATTGGTAGCCGGACACCCAGAATATGTCGGGGTTATTTTTATTGCAATAGCGGAACCCTCAATTTTCACATCTCGTACCACCCCTAATTCGGTAATAGAAATCACGGGTATTTCAGGGTCTGGAATTTGCTCTAACACTTTCCATACTTCCAATTCTGTAATCGTAATTGGTTCTTTCATTTCACCTTTATTCAAAAAAAAACCTGAGGCGAGCCTCAGGTTTTCTATCAACTCTTTTTTAATTCTTTACCATTTAGCATCTGGATACGCACGCGCTAACGATTGCATTTCAGCCAACATATGACCTAGTGCTTCGGTATGCACTCCCTTTTTGCTTCCAGTAAGCATATAGTTGTTTTCTGGAATAGTTAAAGTAGCGTCTTTTAGGGTATTTACTATCGTAGACATCCATGCATCTTTCAACTTTTCACAATCTACACCAATACCGGCATCTGCCAGGTTTTGATCGATGTCGTCCATCTCAAACATGTTTCCAGTAAAGCGCCAAACCTCATTAATAGCGATTTGCATTTTTTGATGACTTTCTTCGGTTCCATCACCTAAACGCACCATCCAATTGGAAGAATGCTTTAAATGATATTTAGCTTCTTTAATGGCTTTTTGCGCAATTCCTGCTAAAGTTTCATCTGAACTATTAGCCAACTCTGAATAATACAAAAGAGCAAAAGCATCAAACATGAAATTACGAGCAATGGTATCAGCAAAGTTTCCGTTTGGAAGCTCAGTGATTAACATATTGAAATACGAACGTTCATCTCTATGAAAGGCTAAATCATCTTCCGTTCTGCCCTTACCTTCCACATCTCCACCATAGATTAACCATGCTCTGGAAGTTCCAATATGATCCAATGCAATATTAGTCATGGCAATATCTTCCTCTAAGATATGTCCATTAGTACACCATTCACCCATTCTGTGAGCTAACACATTATGGGTATCACCCATTCTTAGGCAATATTGAAATAATATTTCTTGTGCAGTCATCTCTAGATATTTTTAGAGCCTTCTGGCATTACATAAAAGGTAGGATGACGATAAATTTTATCTTCCGAAGGGTCAAAAAATTCTGCATTTTCCTGTGGGTCTGAAGCCACAATATATTGAGATGGAACCACCCAAATACCTCTGCCTTCACCTCTACGCGTATATAAATCACGGGCGTTTTGCAAGGCCATTTCTTTGTCTGTGGCATGCACAGAACCAACATGTTTGTATGGTAAATTGTTTTTAGATTGAATAAAAACTTCCCACAATTCTCCTTGGTTGTTATCTACTGACATATACCTCTTTTTATACTAAAACTTCTTTATTTTTTTGTTTAACGGCATATGCTTTGGCTGCTTCACGCACCCAAGCGCCTTGATCGTGGGCTTTTTTATGTTGTGCCACACGCTGACGATTTGCTAACCCATTACCGTTAATTACCTCGTAAAACTCATCCCAATCAATTTCTCCCCAATCGTAACTTTGACGTTCTTCATTCCATTTTAAATCTTCATCTGGAACAGTCAAACCAATTAACTCGGCTTGTTGAATGGTTTTATCTATAAAACGTTGACGTAACACATCGTTACTTTCACGTTTAATTTTCCACTTGATGGCATTCCCACTATTTGGAGAATCAGAATCATGAGGGCCAAACATCATTAACGATGGCCACCAAAAACGATTTAGGGCGTCTTGCGCCATTTCCTTTTGCTGGGGAGTGCCCTTAGCCATAGCCGCAATAATTTCATATCCTTGACGTTGGTGAAAACTTTCTTCTTTACAAATCTTAACCATCCCTCTTGCGTAAGGCCCATAAGATGTTCTTTGTAAAGATACCTGATTAACAATGGCTGCGCCATCCACTAACCAACCAACAGCTCCCATATCTGCCCAGTTAAGGGTTGGGTAATTGAAAATACTCGCATATTTGGCTTTTCCTGTATGTAATTGCTCTACTAACTCATCACGATTAATACCCAGAGTTTCGCAAGCACTATATAAATACAGTCCATGTCCGGCTTCATCTTGCACCTTAGCCATTAATACCATTTTTGCGCGCATGGATGGAGCTCTGGTAATCCAGTTACCCTCGGGTTGCATTCCAATAACCTCACTATGGGCGTGCTGAGAAATTTGGCGAATTAAATGTTTGCGATACTTTTCTGGCATCCATTCTCTAGGCTCAATTTTCTGTTCTGCATCAATGCGATCTTGAAAATTCTTTTCTAATTGTTCCTCTGTCATAATTTGCGAATTATCTGGGCTACAAGTTTAGCAATTTTAGGGCGTAAAGTCCATGATAAAAACCCATAAAAAATGTCATAAAAAATCTTACGCGAGGAAAAATGACTTTAATCTGTATAAAGACAAAAAAAAAGCCAATAAATTGACTTAAAATAAAGAAAAAACAGGTTTAATTTCTTTGCATTTAAAGGTTACATTTGTAGCAAATATTGAGTTTTATGCAGTTTAATACGTTACTTGTTAAAGACGTTAGAAAAGAAACTTCCGATACGGTGTCGGTTTCCTTTACCATTCCTTCTGAAATTAATGCGGAAGACTATAAATTTATTCCAGGTCAATACATCACTTTAAAAACCATAATAAATGGTGAAGATGTACGAAGAGCATATTCTATTTGTTCATCACCGGATGAAAACGAATTACGTGTAGCCATAAAAAAAGTTCCTCATGGAGTTTTCTCTACTTATGCCAATACAAAGCTAAAAGCAGGAGATGCTATAGACGTAATGACCCCAACTGGTCATTTTTTTAGCGAGTACCAAAAGGAAAATTCAAAAAACTACGTTTTGTTTGCTGCTGGAAGTGGAATCACTCCTATTCTGAGCATCATTAAACATGTTTTAGCCACTGAGGCCTCAAGTAAAATCACATTACTGTACGGAAACAAGGAGGTTGACTCTATCATTTTTGGTAAGGAATTGGATGCCATTAAAAATGCATACCCAGCACGTTTTAACTTTCAATTGGTTTTTAGTCAAGAAGATCGAGGTATTGATGCTTTTTACGGACGTATTAACGCAGAAAAATTACCCCTTTGGGGAAAAGCATTTTTTGATGTTTCTAGTACGGATGAGTTCTTTATGTGCGGACCGGAAGGAATGACTAACGATATTAGAGCTTACCTGAAAGAACAGAATGTAGCCGATTCAAAAATTCATTTCGAATTATTCCACGCTTCTGGTTCTAAAACGGATAAAGCAATAGAAGAAATTCCTCCAGCTAACAAAGTTGATGCTAACATGACCATCATTATGGATGATGAGCGCTATGACTTTACTTTAAAAACGGAAGGTATGGATATCCTTCAAGCAGGTGTGGAAGCAGGGCTTGATCTTCCATTCTCATGTAAAGGGGGCGTTTGTTGTACCTGTAAAGCAAAACTTTTAGAAGGAAATGCTACCATGACTATGAATTATTCTTTACTAGATGAGGAAGTGGAAGCAGGATACATATTAACTTGTCAGGCGCATCCTACTACCGAAAAAGTGGTGGTAAGCTTTGATGACTAAAAACTATATTATGAAAAGAATTGTTATTGCATTTGGACTTTTAATTTCCATTAACTTTTTGTCACTGGGACAACACCAAACTGAATTTCAAAAATTTATTACCGCTACTTTTGAGACTAAATTAGGCGCCTTGAATTCAGAACAAGATGTTCCTGATATTTTAAGATCATTTAGCCGAGACCTGTCTTGGAGAGATGTTACTGTATCTATTGACGGTAGAGTAGATATTACAGATTTAGAAGATAAACAAGATTTAGAAAGAAAATTAAATAGTCTCGCAAGAAGACCCGGAATTAAAATGACTTGGGAGATTGCGGAATACAATGAATTAACGAAAAGAGAATCTAGTTACATTGCCTCTCTTAATGTAAATGTAAGTCTTTATGCTAACGGCAAGATTATTAGAACGGGAGTGAACAATGTTCAAATTGTGGCCGTTAAGAAGAGTGATTTTTTTGAAATTGTATACCTAGACATTCTTCAAATCTCGGAAGCGCAATATATTGGCCCGTGTTATGTAAGAATTGAAAAAAAAGAGGAAAAATCCTATACCGTTGATGTAGCTCACCCAAATGGCAATACATATAAAACGTTTTCTTCAGCAGTAGATGTAATTAATGTGGCTGACCCCTTTAAAAAAATAATAATTGAAGGGACTAATACTTCATTTTACTGGAATCCTAAAGGTGAATTTGTTTCTTTAAGTACAGATGGTCAAAAGCTAGGGCAAGCCTCTACCATTGAAAACGCTTTACTTGTTATTGTAAAGGTACAAGGTAAAGACACTTGTAGCTCCGTGATTAGGACAGCTCAAAAACAATAATCTTGAAAAAAAACATCTATAAAAAACGCCAGTCTTCACTGGCGTTTTTTATTGGGATAAATGTCTTAAATTATTCAAATCCAACAATCATAAAAAAGACATCTTACCCTCTTTTTTATTTAGAAGGATCAACTAAAGAATCAACCACAACTACAATTCCATTACCGGCAGGAGCATACCCTAAAACTTTAGCACCACCAACTAAAATTTCATCATTCTCATTAACCACAACGTTTAAATAAGAACCATCAGCCATATAAATTTTACGGCCTTTACGAGCTTCTTTTCTTAGTGCCTTTTCATCAAAAGTACTAGGGGCAGCATGCATTTTCAAAATCATTCCTAGTTTCTCTTTATTCTCAGGTTTTACCAATTCTTCCACCGTACCAGCTGGCAATTTATCAAATGCAGCATTAACGGGAGCAAACACGGTTAACGGACCGGCATTTACTAATACATCCTCAATTTCGGCCGCTTGCACAGCAGCCACTAAAGTTGTGTGATCAGGAGATCCAATGGCAATATTTAAAATGTTTGGTTGGCTATCCGTATCCACGGCACTTGCCTGTCCTTGAGGTTTAGCTGGAGCTTCATGGGCAGCTGGTTCAGCAGCAGTTGGAGCAGCTGTTTCTGTATTTCCCCCGCAAGATGCAAACACAAGGGTAGTCAAAGCAGTAACAAATAATAACGACTTTTTCATAATTTCAAATTTTAAAGATTTTTCTACCCTGCAAACTTAGGAGTTCTAAATCCTTAACCCCATGACATTTAATAGCAGATATAGTGACATAAGTCACTTATTAAATACCACGAGGTCTTTTAATTAAAAGGGTTGAATTTGAAATTTTTAATGCTTAATCTTTGATTCTAGCGAACTTCATGGCTTTCAACATAAAGTTAGGCAAAGGCTTTTTAGGATCTCTTTTCTCAACATTAAGATAAATTCCTAATTTTTCAATGATTGGAATTTTGAATACTTCAATCAACTCAATTAGTGTTCCATCTGGGTCTTCAATATACGTACAATGCACACGTGTAGATCCACCCATGGTTAAGGCATCATCTGTATCACACGTAAAACCAAAACCTTTTTGGGCTAGGTCTTTACCTAATTCATTCATACCTCGAACATCAAAACCTAAATGCACAAATCCAATATCTCCCCACATTCTATCTTTATAGATTTTTTTAGGAGTGTAGTCTATTGCTTGGGCTAATTCTATATACGTTTGTCCGGTTACGTTTGCAAATCCACCACCTGGTTTATTGCTTTGAGTTAACATGACTCTTCTAAAGCGCTTGGTTCCTCCAGGTACGTGTTTCCAATCTTCAAAAACATCAGTTTCGTCTAGCATGACCTTATCATATCCTAAGATATCTGCGTATAAAGTTAACGACTTATCAATATCAGAAACCCCAATAGTAACCCCACTAGGGCCACCCATTTCCGCTTTCTTGGGATTAATGAACCAGCTTTTTCCTTGGGTAATTTGAAACATCAATCCATTAGGGTCTTCAATCACAAAAGATTCTCTTCCAATTGGAGACTTTTCAATACCTCCCAAAACCTTGGTTCCGTTGGTGGAGAATTTTTGAAAAGCTGATTCTAAATTGGGGGCTTTAACGGAGGACATGAATATACCTAAATCACCCAGTTCAAAATCAACCTTAGCGTTGGTAGCATCAAAAGATAACGGACTAACCACCTCCATAGCACAACCACCATGAAGATTGGAGATCATGGCTGCTTGCTTATTGATGATCTCACCTTTGGTGTAAATCTGCATTAATGGCGCTTCGGCAGCTCCATTAAAAAAACAAATGTCCATACCAAAATTTTGGCGGTACCATTTCCATGATTCCGCGTGATTTGGCACACCTACGCCAATGTGTTGAATACCGTTGATGGTTTTATACATACTCCAAAATATAGGGCGGTAAAATTACTATTTTATTGGAGTAAAATACGGTAAATCTAATTTTCGGTTGCACCAAAATATTTTGGCACCTCCTCATATAAAATACTAAGATTAATTACGGCTAATTGCGCATGTTTTAAATCGCTACCCATCAAGAAAACACATTGATTTTTGGTTTCCTTAATCACCTTTTGGAACTCTTTATTTGCTTCAACATTTTCTATTTCACCTATAGTTTTTACAAATTCGTGAATCTCACTACCTAACATATCTGTCTCTTATACACATCTCCGAGCCCACGAGACTCCTGAGCATCTC
>OLHJ01000142.1_pt1 | contig 26656 bp, 24 predicted proteins | sample 1609491 | NCBI WGS metagenome assembly OLHJ01 (sample SAMN05416861, study PRJEB24817) | seawater metagenome | isolation source: Sea water | place: Canada:Atlantic | collected 2013-11
AAATATTTTTTCTAAACCGTAGTTTACTGATTTTACTTCTTTACTCATAATATTGTTTTTAAATATCTAAGATTTTTATTTAATCCAAGATTTATAATAATCATCTACTTCTAAATTTAGTGCTTCTTCAGTAATCATAACCGGGTTAAATGGGTCAATCATAACCGCTAATTCTCCAGTTTCTTTTTTACCAACACTTCTTTCAATTGCTCCGGGATGTGGCCCATGAGGAATCCCACCAGGATGTAAGGTAATTTGTCCTTTTTCTATATTATTTCTACTCATAAAATCACCATCCACATAATATAATAATTCTTCCGAATCAATATTGGAATGATGGTAAGGAGATGGTATTGACTCTGGGTGATAATCGTACATTCTTGGCACAAAACTACACACTACAAAACCAGCTGCTTCCCAAGTTTGATGAATTGGTGGAGGCATATGAATTCTACCGGTAATTGGCTCAAAATCGTGTATTGAAAATGCATAAGGATAATGAAATCCATCCCAACCTACAACATCAAAAGGGTGATTAGAATGTGTGTATTCCCAAATAACCCCTTGTTTCTTAGAAATTATTCTAAATTCTCCTTGCTCATCGTGAGTAGTTAAATCTGTAGGCAATCTAAAATCACGTTCACAAAAAGGAGAATGCTCTAACAATTGACCAAAATTATTTCTATATCGTTTAGGGGTAACAATTGGACTAAAAGATTCTAAATAAAGAATTCTGTTTTCCTGAGTATCAAAATCTATTTGATATGTAGTCCCTCTTGGAATAATTAAATAATCGCCATATTTAAAATCTATATTCCCATACATGGTTCTTAACTTTCCAGAACCAATATGAATAAATAGCATTTCGTCAGCATCAGAATTTCTATAGAAATAATCTTTCGAAAATTCTTTAGGTGCAGCTAAACCAATATGCAAATCATTATTGACAAATAATGTTTTTCTACTTTCTAAGAAATCTTGCTCAGGTTTTAAAGAAAACCCTTTAAAACTAAGAGCTTTCATATTTTTATCTATCGCAATTTTTGGCGAAACATCTTTCCCTCGTTTGATTTCTGAAACAACTGTAGGAGGATGTAAATGATATATTAATGAAGACATTCCTGCAAAACCAGCAGTTCCAAAAAGTTCTTCTTGGTACAAACCGCCATCGGGTTTTTTAAATGTAGTATGTCTTTTATGTGGTATTTTACCTAGTGTATGATAACGTGGCATAATTTTTTTATTAAATGATTTAAATTAAATAATGAAAAAATAAAGGGCGCCTATTCTGGGTTTCTTTTGTTAAGAAACTTTAAATGAAGTAGTAAGTTTTTCCAACTAGCATTTAACATTTCACAAATATCGTAAAAATTTGTTTGTAATTCTTTAAGAAAATGCTAAAAACTATAACCAACAACAACGTACCAAATACTTTCTTGATTAGGTGAAAAAGAATATTTAGCTTCTATTGGCCCCATAAAGGTATCCCAAGCAAAACCAACTGCATAGCCTGAATAATCAACTCTATCTATCCATTCATTAGTAACAAACAAGTCATCGCCAACATTGGCAATATTTGCTGAAAAATTTACATGAGCTTTATTATATACATTATAATCTAATTCAAATGTAGCTTTTAGATAAGTGTTTCCCCTTAAACTCAAATTATCAAAACCATATAGTGATACTAAATTATTCTCTTCTTTAAATCCGTAGCCTCCCACAAAAAAGTCAAATGAAGTCGATTTATTTCCTTCTATTTTATATCCCCCTTCTGCATATACTACCGCAGATAGTTTTTTAACAACTGTTTTTGCATATCCAATTTTAGCCTTTCCAATAGAGAATTCATCAAAGTCTGTATTAAACCCATTTGCATGAAGGTAAACATGAAGATCTCCTCTAAAATAAAACCCTTTTGTTGGAAAAAATTTGTCATCAAAAGTGTCGAATACTATATATCCAAACCCGCTAAAATAATTAGTGTCATCAAATACAGTTCTTGGTAGATCATCCTCATCAATCCCAATGGTTTCTGATATGTACTCTATCCATTTATGTTCTGCTCCAATACCTAATAAAAATTTTCTCTTAAAAAAGGTTTGCAAATAGATTTGATTAGTCAATTGGCCATAATCAATATTTATTTGATTTAAATCTGAATTTGTGCTTGGTATACCCTCTGGAAATGCAAAATCTAATCCTACGTTTTCATCGAAATTACTGTAATTAGATTTTAAGCCAATACTCCAATAATAGCCTTTATCTATAAAATAATCGAAGTTATATCGAATTTTATCCCCTACTATAAAATCAAAAGATGTAATGTCATTATTTGTAATTAACCTTTTAGTAGTAAAATTGAGCAGAACGGCAGTTTTATACAAATCATCGTAATGGGCACTTAAACGAAGTGAAGATTTAGAGTCACTTTCAATTAAATCAAATCTAACCGTTAGCCCTCCGCTCTCATTTTTATAAAAACGATAATTTATTTCTTGAAAATTTCCTGTTGCTGAAAGGTTATTAACTCCATCACTAAAATTTTTATAGGAGGTGTTCGAGGGTGCTTTTAGTTTTAGTTTGCCCATTACAAATGCCCTAGTATAATTAACATTCCCATTAATTTCAACATTTGTAATATATAACATGTCGTTATCTACGAAGTCAATTTGTTTTTTTTGACTTGGCTTCTGTCTTTTTGCTAATGCCCTTAATTCCTCTAAATATAAGGTAGCTTCTTTAGTCCCTGCGTCGATTATATCTTTCCCTTCCGTAAACGAGACGATGGTAAAATCTTCAATTTTCGGATGAATATAAATATCAGTGCTCTGACTTTTTTCGACCATATCCTCTAGGGTTCGATAATTGTTTATTTGACCCATTACATTTATAATAGACTTTAGCTCCTCTCTTGTTTTTAATGGATCTTGCACGTCTATTCCAATAACCACATCAGCGCCCATCTCCCTTACTTCTTCAATGGGGTAGTTATTGGTTATTCCTCCATCAATATAAAGAGAATCATTTATTTTTACAGGGCTAAACAAAGTAGGTAGCGATCCACTTGCTTTCATTGCTCTTGGCAAATATCCTTTATTGAGTAATGTTTCATTTCCAGATTCTAAATTGGTCGCAATACATATAAAAGGTATAGGCAATTCATTAAAGTCTTCAATATCACTAACATGAGAAGTTAATTTTGAAAGTAAATTATATATGTTCTGTCCCTTTGAGATCCCCGAAGGAAAAGAAAGTTTAAAGCCATCAAAAGGAAGGGTAACTGCATATTTTTCAGACTCTTCTTTTTCATAAAATGTTTTGGCTCCACGTGGAATTTTATCTTGAATTAATTCACTAAAATCAACGTTTTTAAAAATAGAATCCAATTGAGAAGCAGAATATCCCGAAGCATATAAACCTCCTACTATGGCGCCCATACTAGTACCACCAATATAATCTATTCTAATCCCAGCTTCTTCAATCATTTTTAGCGCTCCAATGTGTGCCATACCTTTAGCTCCACCGCCACTAAGTACCAAGCCAACTTTAAGGTCTTCGCTAGTATTCTCCTGAGAGAAAACAATCCCAGAACATAAAATAAAAATTATGATAATTATTCTTCTCATTGAACTTCTTGAAAATGAGTTATTAGTTTCTTTGCTTTACTTGGCCCTACTACTTTAGTTAGTTCATCAAAACTAGCATCTGTAATTCGTTTGGTGCTTTTAAAATGTTTTAAAAGATCCACTATTGTTTTTTCTCCTATTCCAGATATAGCCTCTAAAGTTGTGTTTAACGCCTCTTTACTTCTTTTATTTCTATGAAACTCAATTCCGAAACGGTGTGCTTCATTTCTTAATTGCTGTATTATTTTTAAAGTTTCAGATTTTTTATCTAAATATAAAGGTATTGGGTCATCTGGGTAAAATAATTCTTCTAAACGTTTCGCAATCCCAATAATTGCAATCTTTCCTCTTAAATTAAGCTTATCTAAACTTTTTAATGAAGAAGACAACTGTCCCTTTCCTCCATCTATGATGATAAGTTGCGGTAAGGGTTGCTTTTCTTCAAGCAATCTTTTATACCTTCTATAAACCACTTCTTCCATAGAAGCGAAATCATCTGGTCCTTCTACGGTTTTAATATTAAATTTTCGATATTCTTTTTTACTGGGCTTTCCATTTTTAAATACGACACAAGCTGCCACAGCATTTGTTCCTTGAATATTACTATTATCAAAACATTCTATATACCTTGGTTCTTCATGAAGCCGCAAATCTTTTTTCATTTGAGACATAATTCTATTCTCATGTCTATTGGGGTCTGTAATCCTTACTTGTTTAAATCGCTCCATTCTATAATATTTTGCATTTCGAATAGAAAGGTCTAGAATGTGTTTTTTATCCCCTACTTTAGGAACATGAACTTTTAAATCTTCTCCTACATTAATAGGAAAAGGAACATAAATTTCTTTGCATTGAGATTGGAATCGCTGTCTTAATTCTATAATGGCCAATTGCAATAACTCCTCGTCTGTTTCTTCTAATTTCTTTTTAATTTCTAATGTGTGTGAACGAATTATAGATCCAAAAGAAATCTGAAGATAATTTACATAAGCATATCCTTCATCTGAAATTACAGAAAACACATCTACATTATTTATTTTTGGATTTACAATAGTAGATTTAGATTGATAATTAATTAAAACATCAATCTTTTCTTTTATTTTTTGTGCATCTTCATAATGCTGATTTTCTGCAAAACTTTTCATTTGCATTTTGAAGGCGGAAAGGGATTCTTTAAAATTTCCTTTTAAAATATTCCGAATAGCAACAATACTTTCATTATAATCTTCTTCGGTTTGTTTCCCTTCACAAGCACCTAAACAATTTCCCAAATGATATTCTAAACATACTTTATAGCTACTTTCACTTATCTTTTTTTCCGAAAGATTAAAGTTGCAATTCCTTAATGGGTATAATCCGTTTATAAGGTCTAACAGGGTATGAACTGTTCTCATACTCGTATATGGACCAAAATATTCTGAGCCATCTTTAAATATTCTTCTGGTTGAAAAAACTCTTGGAAATCTCTCTTTTTTTATGCAAATCCAAGGATACGTTTTATCATCCTTAAGCATGATATTATACCTAGGTTGGTATTTTTTAATCAGGTTGTTTTCCAAAAGAAGCGCATCTGTTTCGGTGTCTACAACAATGTGCTTTATCGTTACAATTTTTTTGACTAACAATCTAGTTTTACCATTATCGTGCTTTTTAGTAAAATAAGAAGACACTCTCTTTTTTAGATTTTTCGCTTTACCAACATATAGCAATTTGTCTTCCTTATCATAATATTGATAAACCCCAGGTTTGTTAGGAAGGTTAGAAGTTTGTAAAGCCACAGATGGTTTTGTCATAGCTCAAAGGTAATTGATGTTTTACAAAAAGAGAAATAAGAAGTACTAGATAAATTACTAAATTAGCATCAAGGATTTATTTAAAATGAATATTGCAATAATATCAAGAGGGGAGGCCCTTTATTCGACTCAAAGTATATTAAAGGCTGGAACTGCAAGGAACCATGTCATGGAGGTTTTAGACCCTTCACATTGTGCCTTATCCATAGAAAATGGGAAATCTGTAGTACGGTATCATGAGGAACTTGTTGAGGACTTAGATGCTATTATTCCTAGAATTGGAGCTTCCAATACCTATTTTGGTACTTCATTGGTAAGACATTTTAATTCTAAAGGAGTTTTTACCGTAGTATCTGCAGATGCTATACTTCAATCCAGAGATAAATGGACATGTACACAATTATTAGCCAATGCAAATGTTCCCATTCCTAAAACGATCTTAGGGATGAATTCAAATATAGCATCGCTACTTAGTAATTTTAAAGACCAAGCTGTTATTATAAAAATTTTAGAAGGCACTCATGGAAATGGAGTTATTCTAGCCGAAACTTATTTGAATGCTCTTTCTACCATTGAAACATTAAAAACAGCAGGTATAAAATTTTTACTTCAAGAATATATTTCAGAATCTAAAGGAACTGACTTAAGAGTTATTGTAGTAAATGGAGTAGTTGTAACTGCAATGAAAAGGCAAAGTATGGAAGGTGATTTTCGATCCAATCTTCATAGAGGAGGATCTTCCGAAAAAATTAAACTTACTTCAGAAGAGGAAAGTGTAGCACTACAAGCTGCAAAAGCAATGCGTTTAGGGGTTTGTGGTGTCGATATTTTAAAATCTAAAAGAGGCCCTTTAGTTTTAGAAATCAATTCTTCCCCAGGCTTAGAAGGAATTGAAAATACAACAGGTGTAAATGTTTCAAAAAGTATTATTAGTTATATTGAAAAGAATAAAATATGAAGGAGGAGTTTACTGAAGTACTAGAAATTTTAGGGGAAAAAATTGAACTCGGTGAAAGTAAAACGGTCGATTTTAATATTGCTAAATTATATACTACTACAAAAATTGACATCCCAATTATTATTGAAAGAGCAGTTTTACCGGGTCCTACAATATTAATTACAGCTGCTATACATGGGGATGAAATTAATGGAGTAGAAATTGTTCGTCAATTAATTGCTCGAAAAATAAATAAGCCAAAAAGGGGTACGATTATTTGTATTCCTATTCTTAATGTCTTTGGGTTTATCAATACCGAAAGAGCATTTCCAGATGGAAGAGATTTAAACCGTTCTTTCCCGGGAACTAGAAAAGGATCTTTGGCGAGTCGAGTTGCTTATCATTTTACAAACCAAATACTGCCACATGCCGACTATTGTTTAGATTTTCATACAGGGGGTGCTAGTAGGTTTAATGCAGCACAAATTAGAGTGACTCCAGGAGATGAAAGCTTATTAAAATTGGCCAAAATTTTTAATGCTCCATTTACGGTATTGTCAAATAATTTAAAAAAGTCGTATCGCGCAACTTGTCAAAAAATCGGCACTCCTATTATTTTATTTGAAGGTGGAAAATCTTTAGAAAGCAATAAACAAATTGTTAGCTATGGTGTAAGGGGAACCAAACGTATCTTAAATAACTTTGGAATGCTAGATGCAAAATTTAAAGTAACTAAGCCATTAAAGGATACCGTTATTATAGAAAAAACCAAGTGGATTCGTTCTCAAAAAAGCGGCCTTATCCATCTAAAAATTTCTTGTAATAAATTGGTAGAAAAAGGAGAAGAATTAGCAACCATTACAGACCCTTATGGTAAAATGAAATTTAGGGTGTTGGCACCAAATAAAGGGTATATTATCAATGTAAATCAGGCGGCTATTGTACATCAAGGGGATGCCATTTTTCATATTTCAATTGCTTAAACAATGACCAAGGAAGAATATCGATTAAAATATAATAAATTACGAAAGGCAATTTCTACGGAAACCATAGAAGAATTAAGTATTCAAATTGCAAATAATGCCTTACAACTTCCTATTTGGGATTTCACAAAATATCATATTTTCTTATCCATACCCTCTAAAAAAGAAATCAATACAGAGTATATTTTACATATCCTTCAGGGTAGAGATAAAACCATTATAGTTCCTAAAGTAATTAAGGGAGGCACTGAAATGGAACATCTTCTTTTACAGGATAACACCACTTTAAAGATTTCTAATTACGGGGTACCCGAGCCTGTTTCTGGTATTGAAATTCCTTCTGAAAAAATGGAAGTGATCTTTATTCCGCTTCTTGCTTATGATAATAAAGGAAATAGATTAGGCTATGGGAAGGGCTTTTACGATCGGTTTTTATCTAAATGCAATCCTGATGCAATTTTTATTGGACTCTCTTTTTTTGAGCCTGAAACTGCAATACCTTTTGAAGAAACAGACATTCCACTACATTTCTGCATAACACCAAATAGGGTAATTTCTTTTTAATTATTTATAGTATATTGGGATTTATTTAATCAAATAAAAAACATGAATTGGTATACGAAAGTGTTAAAGCAATATGCAGATTTTAACGGCCGTGCTAGAAGAACGGAGTATTGGATGTTTACGCTAGTTAATATTATAATTAGTTTTTCATTCTTAATGATGGATAACAGAATGGGAGCTTCCATATTTGAATTTGATGGAATTGCATATGGGTATTTGACTTTACTTTATTCAATGGCTGTTTTTATTCCAAGTTTAGCAGTAACTGTAAGGCGTCTTCATGATATTGGTAAAAGTGGCTGGTGGTATTTGGTTGGATTAATCCCTTTTATTGGTGGAATATGGCTGCTTTTTTTATTAGTTAAAGAAGGTGTGCCTCAAGAAAACGAATATGGCCCAAATCCAAAAGCATAAATTTTTTATTCTAGCTCTTTCGATTTTTATTATTGGAGGTATAATTTCCGTATTTACATATTTTAATCCTTCGCAACATTCCTTTTTTTATTCCTGCCCAATCCTTAAAACAACAGGTTATTTATGTGCCGGATGTGGAACCCAAAGAGCACTACACCAATTAATTCATTTTAATTTTATAGAAGCGTTTAGATTGAATGCCTTATTTGTAATCAGTCTGCCCTTTTTATTATTTGGGATAGGGTGGAAATTTTGGAATTTTCTTTTTGACAAGAAATATCGCATCCCTTTCTTTTACAATAATAAAGTAATAATAAGCTATACCCTTATTATTTTCTTGTTTGCGATACTAAGAAATCTATTATAGGGGCTTATAATTTATTGAAATAATAGTAGACTATTCTTCCTTACTTTCTGAAATTGGTGCAACAGGTTTTTCTATTTCCTTCGGAAATGCTTTTTTATTAAATACTATTAGTAAACCAAATCCTGTGCTTATAGCCATATCTGCTATATTAAAAACAGGGTCGAAAAAAGTGAAGTATTCGCCTCCCCAAAACGGAAACCATTTAGGTAAGAAGCCTTCCCATAAAGGAAAATGCAACATATCTACAACTTTTCCATGAAAAAGAGTTCCATAACCTCCTTCCGCTGGTAAAAAGCTAGCAATTTGATGATGACTATCGTTAAAAATTATTCCATAAAACACAGAATCAATTATATTCCCTAGAGCTCCAGCGAAAATTAAAGCTATGGAGGTAATTAATATTCTGGATAGTTTTTTATTCACCGAATCCCAAAGCCAGTAACCAATACCAACAATAGCAACTAATCTAAAAAGAGTTAGAAATAGTTTTCCGTATTGCCCAGGAATTTTTGCACCCCAAGCCATACCTTCATTTTCTACAAAAACGATTCGGAACCAATCAAATACTAATACACCATCTCCTAAAGAGAAAGTTGTTTTAATATATACTTTTGAAATTTGGTCGATTAGCAAGACCAAAACAATAATAAAAATTGATTTTTTAAGAGACATAAATAATCTGTCTATTGCATATTCTTAGCTTCAATACTAAGTGTTGCATGAGGCACTAATTTTAATCGTTCTTTATTAATTAATCTTTTAGTAACCCGACAAATACCATAGGTTTTATTTTCAATACGGATTAATGCATTGTTCAAATCCCGTATAAATTTTTCTTGACGAATAGCCAATTGTGAAGAAGTTTCCTTGCTCATTACTTCACTTCCTTCATCGAAAGCTTTAAAGGTAGGAGAAGTATCATCTGTACCATTATTACTATCGTTTCTATATGCACTCTCAATTAATTGTAATTGCTTTTTTGCTGTTTCGATTTTATCAAGAATTAAAGTTTTAAATTCTTCTAAATCTGAATCATTGTATCTGTCTCTTATTTCTTGTGACATAATTATACTTTTTTAATATTTAACATACTTACAACATCATCAAAAACTATTTCTGTACCCTCGCTTAGTTCTTCGTCAAATTGTAATATTTCGGTTAAGGTTTCTTGTTTAATGTATTCCATATTTTGGCTTACTGCCTTTTTTAATATCTCATCATCTTTTATAGTAACTTCTACTCTATCCATTACTTCAAATCCAGAGTCTTTACGTAAGTTTTGAATACGATTCACCAACTCTCTTGCAACCCCTTCATTTTTCAATTCTGGACTTATAGTAACATCTAATGCAACGGTCACACCATCACTGTTTGCAACTAACCAGCCCTCAATATCTTGAGAACTTATCGCTACATCATCCAAGCACAATGTAGTACTTTTTTCGTTAATCAAAACAGTTATTTCACCTTCTTTTTCTAATTCTGAAATTTCTTCTTGACCAAAATTTGTAATCGCTTGTGCAACAGTTTTCATGTCTTTCCCAAAACGAGGGCCCAACTTCTTAAAATCTGGTTTTATTTGTTTTACTAATATTCCAGATCCTTCATCAATCAGTTCAATTTCCTTTACGTTTACTTCAGATTTAATTAAGTCTGAAACTGCTATAATTTCATCTCGCTGTGCTTTATTTAGCACTGGAATCATAATTTTTTGCAATGGCTGACGAACTTTAATCTTCTGTTTTTGTCTTAATGACAATACCAAAGACGATATGGTTTGTGCTTTTTGCATCTTATGTTCTAGTGCGCTATCCACATAGGACGCGTCATATACTGGAAAGTTACTTAAATGAACCGATATTTCATCATTTTTAACAGTTCCTTGTAATAAATCACGATATAATCGATCCATAAAAAATGGAGCAACTGGCGCACTTAACTTAGAAATGGTAAGCAAACAAGTATGTAATGTTTGGTATGCAGAAATTTTATCTTCCCCATAAGTCCCTTTCCAAAAACGTCTTCTACTTAATCGTACAAACCAATTGCTTAAGTTTTCTTGTACATATTCAGAGATAGCTCTTGTTGCCTTGGTTGCATCATATTCTGCATAATAAGCATCCACTTTCTTGATTAAAGTATGTAATTCTGAAAGAATCCATCGATCAATTTCTGGGCGTTTTTCTAAAGCAATGTCTTCTTCTGAATAATTAAAATTATCTAGATTGGCATATAAACTAAAGAAACTATAAGTATTGTAAAGGGTTCCAAAAAATTTATTTCTCACTTCTGAAATTCCAGCTACATCAAATTTTAAATTGTCCCAAGGGTTGGCATTACTAATCATATACCAACGTGTGGCATCGGGGCCAAATTTATCTAAAGTTTCAAAAGGATCGGTTGCATTCCCCAAACGTTTGGACATTTTTTGTCCGTTCTTGTCTAGTACCAGTCCGTTAGAAACTACATTCTTATAAGCTACATCATCAAAAATCATGGTTGCAATTGCGTGTAATGTATAGAACCAACCACGGGTTTGATCCACTCCTTCAGCAATAAAATCTGCTTTACGCCAAGTGTCTTCCACTTTCGCTTTATTCTCAAAAGGATAATGCCATTGTGCATAAGGCATCGATCCACTATCGAACCAAACATCGATAAGATCTTCTTCACGCTTCATCGGATTTCCATTTTTGGAAACCAAAACAATTTCATCTACGATGTTTTTATGAAGGTCTATTTTATTATAATTTTCTTCGGAAAAATCCCCCGATATAAAATCTTCATAAATATCTTTTTGCATCATTCCTGCCGAAACAGATTTTTGCATTTCAGTTTTTAATTCTTCAACAGAACCAATTGCTATTTCTTCTTTTCCATCTTCAGTTCTCCATATTGGTAATGGAATTCCCCAATATCTAGAACGAGAAAGATTCCAGTCATTTGCATTAGCAAGCCAGTTTCCAAATCGTTTTTCGCCAGTAGCTTTTGGCTTCCAGTTTATGCCCAAGTTTAACTCGTGCATTCTATCTTTAAAGTCGGTTACTTTTATAAACCAAGAATCTAATGGATAGTATAAAATAGGTTTATCGGTACGCCAACAGTTTGGATAACTGTGGGTATATTTCTCTACTTTAAAAGCTTTGTTTTCTATTTTTAATTTAATTGCTAATTCTACATCTACCGATTTATCTGGAGCTTCACCATCTGCATAGTATTCGTTTTTTACATATTTACCAGCATATTCTCCCATTTCTGAACGAAACTTACCTTGCAAATCTACCAATGGAACTAATTTTCCATTTTCGTCTATCAACAACATAGGAGGCACTTCGGGTACTGCTTGTTTGGCAACCATAGCATCATCGGCTCCAAAAGTTGGGGCAGTATGTACGATACCAGTACCATCTTCGGTAGTAACAAAATCTCCTGCAATTACTCTAAAAGCATTTTCGGGATTGTCATTCGGTAAAGCATAAGTCAATAATTGCTCGTAACGACTTTCTAATATTTCGTTTCCTTTAAATTCTTTTAATATGAAATAAGGAATCTTTTTATCGCCTTCAGTAAAACTCTTTAATTCAGATTCATTTTCTACTTCTACAAACTTTCCAGCAAATTGTTTCCCAACTAAATTTTTAGCTAATATTACTTGAGAGGCTTCAAAAGTATATTGGTTAAATGTTTTTACTAAAACATAATCTATCTTTTTACCTACTGTTAATGCTGTATTAGACGGTAAAGTCCAAGGAGTTGTCGTCCAAGCTAAAAAATGAATATCGCCTTCTACTTCCTTTAAAGAATTAGGTAATGTTTCTTTTATAGCTTTAAACTGAGCTACTACAGTTGTATCAGTAACATCTTGATAAGTTCCAGGTTGGTTCAATTCATGCGAACTTAAACCAGTACCTGCTTTTGGTGAATATGGTTGTATGGTATATCCTTTATAAAGCAATCCTTTGTTATAGATTTCTTTAAGCAACCACCAAACCGTTTCCATATATTTTGGATCGTAAGTAACATATGGGTCTTCCATATCTACCCAATAGCCTATTCGTTTGGTAAGGTTATTCCAAACATCGGTATAACGCATCACCGCTTTTCTACAAGCAGCATTATAATCTTCTACAGATATCTTTTTACCAATATCTTCTTTAGTAATTCCCAACTCTTTTTCTACTCCTAATTCTATAGGTAATCCGTGGGTATCCCAACCAGCTTTACGTTTTACCTGAAAGCCTTTCATGGTTTTATAACGCGGAAAAATATCTTTTATAGCACGAGCTAATACATGGTGTACACCTGGCAATCCATTTGCTGAAGGTGGTCCTTCAAAAAATATAAAAGGAGTAGCCCCTTCCCGACTAGAAATACTCTTTTCAAAGACATTTTCTTGTTCCCAAAATTCGAGAACATCTTCTCCTAATTTTGGAAGATCTAAACCTTTGTATGTTTTAAATTCTGTGCTCATTATGTATTATTTTCAATTAAAAATATCTTCCTAAAAAGATAGTTGCGAAATTAAGAAATTGTAAAGATTAGACAATGCTTATTGCCTTAAAATTAAGCGAATAAAAAAGCTCTGTAGAATAAACTACAGAGCTTAAATGTTAGTTTATTAAATGGTGTTTATCTTACCATTCTAATTTCTGAAGTGTAAATGTATTCATCACCGTTAAAAATTTCAACATCTTCAGATGTAATTCTTAGTTCGTTTTGATTAAACAACTCAACTTCATATACTTCTCCATCTAATACCATGGTCATTGTGGAATTACTCGTTGAAAAATCTCCAGTTTCATTATCTATAAAAATAATCTCTGCTCCTTCATCAACTGTTTCTCCAGCTACAGTTTGTAAATAAGAATCTCTATATGCTCCATTAATTACATAGCTTCCGTCTTCATCAAAGTCGACAGTCAATTCAAAAGTATCTCCAACTGTTGTTGTTACAGTTATAATATCTGCTCCATTAACATCCGTAGTTTGTGTTTCTGTAGTATTTAACATCGTTACGTTATAAATACCACTTAAGTTAGCATTGTTTAAAGTGTATTGATTGTCATCATCACTACTACAGCTTACTAATGATACTGCAACAAATAAAACAAATAGGCTTTTTAATAATTTCATAATTTTTTTTAAATATTTTAATGTCGCAAATATAATCTGTTTTTAGTAGCTTAGTCCTCTATTTTTTAAAATAATTAACCTTTATTTCTTTTGAAAAAAATTATTGTCTTTATCCTATTTTTACCCATACTATCTAGTGCACAGGAATATGTAGATGTCTTAAAATTTGGGTACTCTAATACTTTTGATGCTAAGTTTGAAGGCACCGATGAAAGCACCAACGTTAATTCCTATACTGCAGCAATTACTTTTCCTATTGAATTAAACGAAAAACACGCTTTGATCACTGGAATTGATTTTAGCTCCTACCACTTATTATTATCACCAGATTATAATCAAACTACCACTTTATACAATACTCTTTTAAAAATTGGCTTGGCTAGCAGCTATTCTGAAAAATGGAGTAGTACTATTGTTTTGTTGCCAAAAATTGCTTCCGATTATAAAAACATTTCTGGAGATGATTTTTACTTTGGAGTTTATGCCATTGCTAAACTTAAAAAGAATGAACACTTTAAATATCGCTTTGGTTTTTACGCTTCTACCGAATCTTTTGGAGTGTTTGCTACACCTATAATTGGTGCTTATTATTTAAGTCCAAACAATCGTTTTGAAGTGGATGCAGCTTTACCCATAACTGCTAATGTTAATTATAAATTAGGAAAAGCTGCAGTTGGGTTTAATTATTTCGCAATTGGGCGTAGTTATAATATAAGCCAAGAAACTTCTATTCCTGTTTATGTAGACCAAAGGCCCATAGAGTTTTCTAGTTATTTTCAATACGGAATTCTAGAAAACAGTATTTTATTAAGAGCAAAAGTGGGTTACTCTAGCAACACTAACGAAGTGTATGAGCAAGGGGATCAATTAGATTTTAGAATTTCGGCATTTAGTTTTGGTGATGACAGAACTCAATTAAACCCAGATATTTTAGGAAGCGCTTTTATTAAGTTTGAAGCGATTTACAGAATACATTTTAAAGAAAAGAATAAAGATTCTAATAATTAATTGGTAGTTTTATAGATATGGAAAAACTTTGTCCAGAATGTGGAGATAAAATTATTGGCAGAGCCGATAAAAAGTTTTGTAGTGATGCTTGTAGAAATTCTCATAATAATGAATTAAACAAGGATAGTAAAAACTTGATTCGAAATGTGAACAATCGCCTTCGAAAAAACTACAGAATATTAGAAACTTTAAACCCCTCCGATAAGGCAAAAACCACTAAAGAAAAATTATTGCGTCTTGGTTTTAGTTTTGAATATTTTACCAGTACCTATACCACTAAGGCGGGTGCTGTATATTTTTATTTGTACGACCAAGGGTATTTACCTCTTGAGAATGATTTTTATTTAATTGTGAAGAGAGTTCGTTAATAAGTCATTTTACACTAAAAACATCAAATGAATATTTATAAAAACGTGTTTATTGGAAATAAAAGATATCAGAAACTTCTACTTGCCACCATATCCATTCTTCTTATTGGCTCGATAGTTTATCATAATATTGAAGGCTGGAGTTGGATTGATTCTATTTACTTCTCCGTTATAACCTTGACTACAGTTGGATATGGTGATTTTTCTCCACAAACAGATTTAGGGAAAATATTTACTATTTTTTATATAATAACAGGGCTAGGATTAATGTTTTCTTTGATCAATACCTTATACCAATATAATGTGAATAAAGTTAGAGAGCGTACCCATACAAAAAAGAAAGAATAAAGAATTAACTTTTCATAATCCCAAACGCCAACCATTATTAAAACTTGATGAATACAATTACTTTACCAGATGAATTAAATTTAGACTCTTTGCTTTCTATTGGTGTTTATAATTATGAGACTGCTCAGGAAATATCGAAGCAACAAATTATTCTCAATAAAAACACTTTTAGTTTTCTTCAAGAAGGAACCAAGGAAGTTTTTTTTGACAATTCTTCCTACTCCATAAACAATTCTCAATTTCTATTAATGAAATCTGGCCATTGTTTAATGACAGAAAAGCTTTCAAATGTTCAAGAGCATTATAAAAGTGTTCTACTCTTTTTTTCTAATGAGGCAGTATTAAAATTCATTAGAAAATTTGAAATTAATCCGACTGGCTCAAACAATTATTATTCAACTTACTCCTTTAATTACGACTCCTTTATAAAAGGATTTGCAAACAGCCTATTAGACATTTCTAAACTTTCAAAATCCATTCAAAAAAATATTTTAGATGCCAAGTTTGAAGAAATAATGCTTTACCTCATCGAATTAAAAGGGGTCGATTTTCTGTATTCTTTGATTAGTAATAGTGATAATCAAAGCCAAAAACTTATGCAGACAATTGAAAGTAATAAACTAAATAAACTAACCATAAAAGAGCTTTCTTTTTTATGTAATATGAGTGTTTCTACCTTCAAAAGAAAGTTTGAAAAGTCCTATGCCATGTCTCCAATAAAATGGTTTCAAGAAAAAAGATTAGAGCAGGCTGCTTATTTATTGAAGCAAAAAAACAAGCGACCTTCTGATATTTATGATGAAATGGGTTATGAAAACCTTTCTAATTTTATAACTGCATTTAAAACGAAGTTTGGTGTTACTCCCAAACAATATCAAACAGAATGAACTTCTATCACTACTTTTTGAACTGAATTAAACACAAGATACCTTATTAGCATTCATAAATTTGTAGCTATCATTAAAAACAAATATTATGAATAAATCCATTTTTACTTTTGCAGTACTAATCGCTTTCACCAGTACCGTATTTGCACAAAACACCTTTACCTTATCTAGTAATGACTTAGGTGGAGAAGCTACTATCCATGAAGAATTTAACGGCTTTGGTTGTACCGGGGAAAACCAATCTCCACAATTATCTTGGAAAAACGCTCCTGAAGGAACCAAAAGTTTTGCAGTAACGATGTTCGATCCAGATGCTCCTACTGGTAGCGGATGGTGGCATTGGGTGGTTTTTGATATTCCAGCAGGCACCAATGAATTAGTATCTAGTGCTGGAAATATAGAATTGAACTTAACACCTGAAGGAGTAATTCAAAGTATAACAGATTATGGAGCGAATGGATATGGTGGGCCTTGCCCTCCTGAAGGTCACGGTTTGCATCAATATATCATTACCGTTTATGCTTTAAAAACTGACAAGCTTGGACTAAACGAAAAAACGAATCCCGCTGTAGTTGGTTATTACCTTTGGAATAACACCATAGCAAAAGCAAGTATCGTTACTTATTATAAAAGGACAAAATAATAGATATTTTCTTTTATTGATAATCTAATCATATTTCGACACCTGTGTCTAAACAATTTAAGGTATTATATGCTAACCTTGTAATTCAAGTAATTGTTTTTGTTTAACTTTAGCTATATTTTTTTAAACATTTTATATATTCGCTTTTTTAAAATAATTAACTAACCAATAAACAATATTATGTATTTATTCGAATCATTACCATGGCAAACCATTTTAATGGGGCTTGCTGTTCTAGTAGCATTAATAATCCTTAACGAAATAGCTCGAGCAAATAAATGGATAGCGCTTGTGTTATTTATTGCTTTACCTGCTTATTTAGCTATTGAGGTTTGGCCGACTTCTGCGGCTCCAGGAACAAGTGTTGGCACCTGGTTTGATTATGCAAAAGTATATTCTGTCCTAACCATAACCCTAATAATTATGGGTATTAGATTTATTAAAGGATGGTCTACTAATAAGTTTTTGTTGTTTTTACCAGCTCTTCTTTTGGCTATCAATATTATGGAAGCCGTCATTCGTGATTTTCAATGTTACAGTATTAATGGCTTTGAAGATGGCATGATGATTACAGGTGGTCCATGGAATATCATGAATGGAATCGCCGGGATTTTAAATATACTAGCTATATCTGGTTGGGCCGGAATTATTATTAGTAAGGATAAGAAAAAAGATATGGTTTGGCCAGATATGTTAATCTATTGGATCATTGCTTATGATCTTTGGAATTTTGCCTACGTTTACAATTGTCTTGGGAATCACGCTTTTTATGCAGGAATAATGGTACTACTTGCCGCAACCATTCCTGCCTTAATGATTAAAAAAGGAGCTTGGTTGCAACATCGTGCTCAAACACTGGCTTTTTGGATGATGTTTGCCATGAGTTATCCTGCATTTATGGACAGCTCTGAATATGCTGTGAAAGCATCACAAAATACCACTGCACTATTTATTATAAGCGCAATTGCATTACTTGCGAATGTCGCTCTAATTGCCTACCATGTATATAAAATAGTAAAATCTAAACGCAATCCACTTAAAGATGAAATTTATACAGATTTGGAAGAGCACAAATTAATTGTAGAAGCAAATAAATAAAAATCATCAAAAAACCCACAAATCAATTTGTGGGTTTTTTTTAAAAATTAAAGAAGAAAATATTAGTTAATTGTGAAGAGAGTAAGTAAATTTCTTCTGTTATTTTTGTTTTATGAAAAAAATACTTTTTATAAGTTTATTTAGCTTCTTCTACTTTAGTTCTTTAATCGCTCAAAATAATTTAAGCGAGATCGAAATCGACCTTATCAACCGAAGTTTAGAAAAAAGTTATGCTTTAAAAAAATCGGTTTATGAGCTTTCTATCGATAGCATTGAAAGAAAAACCATCCGTCAAAACTTTATTCCTACGCTAGAACTGGATGCAAAGTACGGCTATGGAGCAAGCAGAATAAATTTGGATGTTCCTACTGTACAACTTCCAATTACAGGAATTGAATTATTTGAAGGCGAGTCTAGGTTCAATACTCAGGGTCAAGTTTTTAATACCAATTTAACCGCTAAAGCTTTGCTGTTTTCTGGATTACAAGTAAACTATGGATCCAAAGCTACTGAAGAAAAAATTAAGGCAAAAAACTTTATGCTCAATGCTGAAAAAGCAGACATCATAAAAGATCTGATTGACACTTTTGATAAAATTGAATTGCTAAAACATTCCGAAATTGTTATCACAAAAAGCGAAGAACGATTGGCAAAAGAAAAACAAAGAGTTAAAACAGCTATAAAAAATGGATTGGCAATTCCTTATGACCGAGATAAAATTACAGCTGCCGAATTAAACTTGGCATCCGTAAAAGTAGAACTATACGGAAACCTTAGTTTATTATATTTAAAACTTTCGATGTTGACCGATGTGGACATGTCAACTTTAGAAAAATATAGCTTCGATTTAAAACCATGGGAACTACAAAACAGTAACAATACCTTTAGTGACCGGCCAGAACTAAAAGCTTTAGATGCTTCTATCAATGCTTATGATTATAAATTAAAGATGAATCGAAATTCATTTTTACCAAAAGTACAAGCCCAAGCTTCACTTTCCTATTCTAATTTATTCAATGCCAATTTAGAAACACCCTATGCTTTGCCAGGAGGTGAAAATGTAAATTTGGAACTCAATAAATTCGAATTATTCCCAACTTATTTTTTAGGGGTGGGAATGCAATGGGAACTATTTAGTGGATTAAAACATTCTAACGAAACCCATATAGCTCATATTGAAAAAAATATTGCTGAAGAAGAAAAAAGTGATGCCGAAGAACAGCTAGCACTCTTTGCTAAAAAAATGCAAGTAAATTTTGAAGTAAAAAATCAACAATTATTATTTAAAGAGCAGGAAATGGAAGTTGCCAAGAACAGCTTGAATTTAGCCATTAAAAGTTACCAAGAAGGCTTAATCTCTATAACAGATCGTTTACAAACCGAAACGGAATACCAAAATGCTGCTTTAAATTATTACAAATTTGTAGCACAACAACGTATGGTAGCAGTAGATTTATTAATATCAACAGGGAGTTTACAAATTGAAACTTTGAAAAATTAGAAACTATTTTATAATGAAAAATAAAAAACAAATCCTCATATTAATTGTTCCTGTATTGATTATCCTTATTGGAATCTTTTTATTAGTACTTCAAAAACCAAACGAAATTGATAAGCGTGTATTTGTAGGTTTGTTTGAAACTACAGAGATTCGTGTCGCTTCAGAAATTCCTGGTCGTATTGAAACCATTTATGTTAAGTTAGGAGATCAAGTTAAAAAAGGACAGCTATTAGCTACTATTGAAAGTGATATATTAGATGCTAAAGTGCAACAGGCCGAAGGAATGTTTGATGCCGCAAAATCGGTAAACGATAAAGCTAATTCTGGCGCTCGAAGCCAAGAGTTATATGCAGCAGAAGACAAATATAAAATGTCGCAAAGTCAGTATAGCTTTGCTGAAAAATCTTTTAAAAGATTAGAGGCAATGTCTAAAGACAGCTTGATATCGCAACAACAAATGGACGAAGTTACCTTTAAGCGAGACGCTGCTTTTGACCAAATGAATGCTACAAAATATATGTTCGAAATGGCAAAAGAAGGCGCCAGAATTGAAGATAAAAAAGCAGCAAAAGGACAAATGAATGCTGCAGGTGGAAAGGTAAGTGAGGCAAAAGCTTATTATAAAGAATTAGAAGTTTATGCGCCCGTTTCTGGAGAAGTTTCTTCAAAATTAGCGGAAGAAAGTGAAGTGATGCCTGCTGGTTACCCTCTTTTTACGATTCAGAAATTAGAAGATATCTATGCGGTAATTCATGTTAGAGAAGATTTTTTAACCGATTTTTCAATGGGTACTGAAATCTCTGGAAAACTTCCTGCTTTTAATAATGATTCCCATACATTTAAAGTGACATTTATTGCACCAATGGCAGATTTTGCAGATTGGATTCCAACAGCAGACAAAGGAAGGTTGGACATGAAAACGTTTGAAATCCACTTAAGTCCTTCTGAAAAAATTGAAGGTTTACGACCAGGAATGAGTCTAAACATCCAACTTTGAAAATCATATTACAAATAATTATTAGGGAGTTTCTTAGGCTTAAAAAAAGGCCTGCAGCTTGGGTACTATTATTGGTGATCCCTATTGGAATTTTCTTTTATCTCGGAGCTATTTATGAAGAAGGTTCTATAGAAAATGTTTCCATTGCAATTTTAGACTTAGACCATTCTGATTTAAGTAGACAAGTGATTAACAATGTGGAGGCTTCTCCAAAATTAAACATCGTCAAGTTTTTAAACTCTAATGATAATCTGGATAAAGTATTTATCAATCACCCAGATATCAAAGGGTTTTATGTAATTCCAAAAGGTTTTCAGAAAAATATTTTTAGTGGAAAACAAGAAAAATTATTGGTTTACACCAATTCTTCCAATATCATTTACGCAGGTCTTATATATAAAGAAGCAGCCACTTTTATTAATACTATGTCTTCGGGGATCAATTTAAACACTTTTAAATTGAATGGAATTCCCCACGAGAAAGCAATAAAAATGGTGATGCCAATTAAGGTGATTTCAAAACCCTTATACAACTCTTATTATAACTATTTGTATTATTTAATCCCGGGATTAACGACCGTTTTATTACAAATGATTGTGTTTCTTTTGGCAGCACGATCCATCAATTCTGAATATTCTAACGACACTTTTAACGAATTATTAAGCCTTAGCAAGGGCAGTATTTTTAAAATTATATTTGGAAAATTATTTGCTTATACACTACTAGGGTTTATCGTGGCAATTTTTATTTTTTCAGTAGTTCATCCCCTCCTAGGAATACCTGCAAGTAAAGGGACCTTATCATTTTTATGGGTGGTTTTGGTATTTGTATTGGCAAATGCAATGTTGGGAATTATGATTTCTACCATCTTTAAAAGTGAAGCTATTGCAATGGATGTTTCCTTTGTTTATAACTCCCCTGCATTTGTATTTAGTGGCTTTACCTTTCCAATAATGGCAATGCCTGCCTTTAGTGCTTGGTATGCGCAATTAATACCTTATACTCATTTTTTAAACGCATTTTTAAAAGGCGTAGAAATGAATACCCCCTCCTCTTTTTTAGTACAACCCACGATTAATTTGTTGCTTTTCTTTTTGGTGGGATATATCGTAACGATTAGCATTTTTATGTTTCGAAATAAAAAAGCGATAGTATGAAAAAGTGGTTGTCTATATTAAAAAGTGAATTGTCTTTAATTTTAGAGGACAAAAGTATTTTACTTACTTGTTTGGTGGCTCCTATACTTTATGCATTTTTTATTGGGTCTATTTATTCGGAAAAAGAAGTTACTGAAATACCTATTGCTGTAGTGGATTTTGATCATTCTAATTTATCTAGAAAGGTTTCTCAATTGATCAATACTTCTGAAAAAGTTTCGATAGAAGGGCATTATTCTTCATTAGAAGATGCCATGTATCTTTTTAACAATTTAGAGGTTCAGGGTATTGTAATTCTTCCGAAATATTTTGAAAAGAAGACCATGAATTTAGATGGGTCTCACGTAGAACTCATCTTAAACAATACCAAGTTTTTAACTTCAAATGAAATCAATAAATCGGTTCAAAGTGTGATATTAACTGTTTCTGGCGGCGTTAGAATGCAATATTTTATCTCTAATAATATTCCAGTAGTGCTAGCCAAGCAAAAAGCACAACCCATATTGCCTGTGGTGAAGTCTATCTATAATGCCACCAATAATTATGGGGACTATTTGTTGCCTATTTTATTGATTTTAATCCTTCAACAAACCTTGATTATTGGTTTTGGACAAAGCGTAGTTCACGAATTTAAAGAGGGCATACTTACTCATGTTGGGGAATTTAACTTTTTTGGATTTATACAAGTGCTTTCTGCAAAAAGCTTTTATTATATTATGCTTTACACCGCTTACTTTTTTGTTTTCTACAAATTAATATTCCCGCATTTTTCTTTAAGCTTTAATGGGTCTATCTTTTTGCATTTGTTGTTAAGTTTATTGTTTATTACAGTTGTGATAATATATACTATACTATTTGCTTCCTTTTTTAAAACCATGATTGGTTGGACTGAAGTTATGGCATTTTCTACCTATCCCTTATTCTTAGTTTCTGGTTATTCTTGGCCTATTGATGCCATGCCAAAGGGATTGCAACTAGTTGCAAACTTATTGCCATCTACTCCCTATTTCAAAGTCTTTAACTCCTTAGCAACAGAAGGCGCTAAACTCGATAACATAAGCAATGGGTTTGTACATTTATTGGTATTACTTTTGGTTGGATACCTTTTATTGTATGTGAGATTTCGTTTTATGAAACAAAAAATAAAATCCCAGATTAATTAGTAACTTTACAAATCAATTCTTAAAAAATGAATATCAAATCCATACTATTAACAGTAATTTTATTTATAGGAATTAACTCGATAGCACAAAACTACGACGTCATTCTTAAAACCAATGGGGAGGAGATGGAAGGTTCTGTAAAAGAAATACAAGAAGAATCTTTATCTTTTATTTATAAAAATGAAACCATCGTTTATCAGGTAAAACAAAGTGATATAGTAAAAATCACCTTTGCTTCTGGGAGGGTGCAATTCTTTAATAAATTTGATCAACCTGGGAATACTGCTAATACAAATTTGGAAGATCACCATAACAAAGTAGCGGTATTACCCTTTGCATATATTAAAGATCAACAGGAAGGAGATCCAATTATGAGTTCTAAAATACAAACCGAAACCTTTGCGCTTTTAAGCAAGCACCGTGGTGGTTTAAATTACCTAAGCACTAATGACACAAACGCTCTTTTGATTAAAGCTGGAGTGACCAATAATAATATTCAGGGCTATACCATGGGGGAAATCTGTACTATTTTAGGGGTAGAGTATGTAATTCAAGGAATGGTATCTGTAGAAAAAACGACGCAACAAAACATCAACACTTATTCTGAAACTTCAAAAAACAAAGGAAATAATAAGGCTTATGTTGACAAGAATGGGCATTTAATTGGAAATCCTTTAAATAACGGAAAGAGTCAGTCTTATGGCACATCCATATCGACTAATACCCAAAATTACGCTACCTCTATGACCATGAATGTATTTAATGATAAGGGGGATAACATCTATAGCCAAGATCACACTTCGTTTTGGAATACACAAGACGCCTATAAAATCACCCTAAAATACTTAGCCAAAAGAATGCCTTTGTATAAAAAATAGTTTAGTCCACTACTTTAAAAGACTCAATAGCTGCATTTGGTTCCATAATAGAATACCCTTGCCAAAAAGTAGGATCGTACTGAGATAAATACGTAGCTTTAATTACTTTTTTCACTTCTATTTGATCGTAGGAAGGTTGCGTTATCTTTTCAGATTCAAAAACAACCAACTCATATTTTTGTAATTGATTTCCTTGAATGTCTAGCTTTAGAGACAATTCATTTTGCTTCCTTCTCCCTTTTACATTCTTGTTTTTTTCAATCACCTTCAAAGGCCTATTCAATCCCATATAGCTACCATCCAAAAGTTCTATAAATCTTGGGCTATAACTTCCATTTTCATCCTTATCAAATAACATTTTACCTTTATAAATATCATTGCGATAGGTAATTCCAAGAAGTCCAAATTTGCTTAATGGTTTTACATTTTCAAAATCTAATCGAACTATTGCAAAATCTTGGGTATTTACATACATGGTACCTTTAAACTCTTTCCCGCCTTTTGGAGTAAACTGCAAAATATAAACAGTCATTCCGTTAATTACCGTATAATTATCCAATATAAATTTATACCTGCTTGATTTTTCTAATACATCTATTTTACTGTCTTCTTGAAAAAATAATTGCTCATATAAGTTAGATATTTGATCGCTTATTTGTTCTTGAAAATTTGCATCTCCATCTTTCTTTTTCTTTTCCAAAGCAGCTTTTGCTTCTTCATTTTCTTGAATGATAGAGTCTACTTGCATCTTGGTGCTAAAAACTCCTGATTTAATTTTTAAATAAGAATCTTTTTTTATGTTTTCATTAAAAATTCCTTCTAACTTTTTTCCTATTCCCTCTGCAGATATATCATTATTTTTATCATATAATTCTGCAGCTTTATTGATATTTAGCTTATAATTATTATAATCTCCATATAAGTCAGCAACCACTTCTTTGTAATAGGATGACTTTTTTGGTAACAACCTTGTAATGCTATCCAAAAGCTTTTTATTTAATTCCTCAATAGTAGATTTTTTAAATCCAAGATCCATCTTTTTCATTTTACCAATATCTGATTGGCGATAGAAAATTTTCTTTTTTGTTAAAATGGATGCATAGTTTTTGTCTAAGTTATCTTTAACTCTTTCTACTATCTCATCTACTTCTAACACCTCTGTGGTTAAAAAAACTTCTTTAAGCTCGTAAATTTTTGGAGTTAAGGGAATTTCTATATCTTCTTGAGCATCAAACAAAATACCTTTGGTTTCATAACCCATATAAGAAATATAAATAGAATCTTGAGGTTTTCTTATCTGTTCTAAAAGAAAGGAAAATTCCCCTTCTTCATTGGTAATTATCCCTTGATTAGGTCCCGTTTCTATAGTAACATAGGGTATGGGTTCTCCACTAAGCTCATCTATTACTTTAGCAGAGAAAGTTTGGGCAGAAGCTGCCGTTAAGTAAAGAAAACTGATTAAGGTTAGTGTTATTTTAAAAATATTCATAAAAACATTGGTTATTAATAAAGACGCAATCTATATTAAAATGGGTGCCTGTGTTTTAGTAGACGATATAGTCTTGATTCTGTTACTTAGACGCTTTATCTTTTAATTTCTCCTTATCTTCTTTTGTGGGAGACATTTTATACATTAAATAAGCAAAACCTACTACAAAATGTAATATTATGATTGCTATTACTATATAAAGCCAAAAATCTGACATTTAAAATTAAAATATGTTAAGTTGATGCAAAATTAATTATAATAAATTAATAAAAAAGCCCAGAATGAAAATTCTGGGCTTTAAAATATATAAAAGAATTAATTTTTATTGCTTGATGATTTTAGACACCTTCTTTACATCATTTTCATAATAAGAAACTAAATAAACTCCTTGTGATATATGAGAAATATTAATTCCAGAGGTATAATTGTTTTGCTCTAAAATCTTTTTACCTAACAAATTATAAATTTCGATATTAGTAACTGTTTGAATATCTGAAGCAGCTAAGAACAATTCATTTTGAGCTGGATTTGGATAAAAATATGCAGTATTCATTTCGCTTAAATCACCTCCATTAGAAAGTATCACATCTTCTACATCTATAAAATCTCCCTGAAGAACCTCTTTAGTGTCGTTGTCTTGAATAAAGTAAGTTATTTCACAGTTTTCTTTAACCCATGTTGGGTCTAAGTCAAAACTAAATTCAACTTCTAATTGATCACTCGATGTAAAATCTATAGCAGTTCCATTTCCATCAGGAAACATAGCTCTTTCTACATGATCTAATTCTGTTTCACCCTGCCAATTATAGAGTATATCAGATTCTGTAACAATTACATGTAATACAAGGTTTGTTCCAGTATAATCAGCTACTTTATCTATAGAAACAACCCCACTTAATGCGTTTTCTGCAACATCAGCACCTATTGCTACATTAAAAGATGAAAGTGTACTCATACGATCAAGATAATACTGGTAATGTACACTTTGGGTAGCCCAATCGTTATATCCTATATGGTTAGAATCGTAATAGGTGGTTGGAAACCAAGGGAAATTATAGTAATTTTCTCTTATGATCGAAGCTGGATTTGTAAAAGGATCATTATTATGATATTCAACGATGGCAATATCTAAACCTTGTGCTACAAAATCATGCAAAATATCCACCACTGCTGGGCAAGAGGGACACCAAGTTCCTGTACCTACTTCAACTACCACTTTTTGCCGTTCTACTTGTTGAGAAAATAATACTAGCGAACTACATAAAAATAAAAAAGTAAATAATTGTTTCATAATAAGAG
>OLHJ01000144.1_pt1 | contig 26578 bp, 30 predicted proteins | sample 1609491 | NCBI WGS metagenome assembly OLHJ01 (sample SAMN05416861, study PRJEB24817) | seawater metagenome | isolation source: Sea water | place: Canada:Atlantic | collected 2013-11
AGGAGTCTCGTGGGCTCGGAGATGTGTATAAGAGACAGGAGTTTACTCAAAAAATAGCATTTAGGATAACTTTACCAGACTCATGGCTGAACTCGAATACATAATTGTTGTAAAGGACTCAACTGTTTGGGAAACATCTTTGTGGGACGAACTTACCAAAGACGGCTTAGGTGACGACTTCATTCCTACTAGAGGTGTTACTGTTATAAATGACAGACCTTTCAATACTAAATTAGCACATTTTAGTCTTACTGCTGAAGAAGCCGCAGAGATTGCAAAAGACGATCGTATTGAATCAATTGAACTGAATCCAGAGCTAAATGATGAAATTGAATTTATCGGTGATCGGTACTATGTAAAAGCCGAAGCGACATTTAATTGTGATGGTGAATCTTTTGGGGTTAATGCTTATGCGCGTGAACCTGAAATTAAAAAGGGTATGGATTCAGCACAGATAACCGGTGCAACATCATCATACGCGCGTAAGTATGCCCTGAATGGCCTATTTGCTATTGACGATTGCAAAGACGCTGATACGAACGAAGCCCGGAGACAGGGCCAAGCAGAAACAAAGCCGGAAGTAGCCAAGCCGAAACCCGTAGCCAAGAAACAAGCACCCAAAGAAGTACAGCCAGCGGATATTGACCCCGAAACCGGGGAAGCGTATACGGATACATACACAGAAAACCATGTTGATATGTTTAATACCGTGGCAGACTTCTGTAACGAGCATTGCACTAAGCATCATATGAAGCCGGGAGACTTGAAAAACTGGATCAAAGGACAGTACAACGGACGTTCACTTGGAGATATGAAAGGGGATGATGCCCTATTGCTTGAAGTAATGAGCCGTATTCAAAAAGAATGTTCATCTGATTTAAGAAACGAACCTGTACAGGATGGATTTTAAAATGACTACAAAAGAATTGATGTTGAAAACGAATCTCGAAAATGAAATGGAAACGATAAAAACAATCGTTACCGAAGAAGAATACCATTTTATCGAAGATATCCAATCGAATTGTAAGGCCGCCATTAAGGATATTGAAGATAATATCAACCCTGAAATCAAGCAAGCCAATGGTTTATGGAAATCATTATTAGCCAAGAAGAAAGAAGCGGTAGCACCATTCGAGGAATTAAAAGAAAAAACTTCCTTGATGATGGGCGCGTATCAAAAGTTAATCCGCGAAGAAGAACGAAAGGAAAACGAACGAAGACAAGCTATTGCTATCGAAGCGGAGAAGAAGGACGCAAAACTATCCGCTATTGAATTAGCCAAATCTGGTGAAGGCGAAGCGGCAATATCGGCATTTAAACACGCTGATAAAATAACCCATGTTGATAGTGTTTTAGAGGCCGATTTTAAGCCTACAAACTTCGGTACAACAACGCGCACAACCTATTCAATCGAAATTACAGATGCAACAAAAGTACCTAAACAATACTTATGCCCGGATGAGAAGGCTATCTTGGCGGCTGTACGCAAATCCAAAGGCACTATCCCTATTGATGGTGTTAAAATTATCGAAACAACAAAAACACACGCGAAATAGAAAGGAAACATTATGCCAAGCAACGAATATAAATCAAGCGGTATGAACATGACAATACTTGAAGGTAAACTCACACGCGATCCCGAATTGCGTTATCTTGCAAGTGGTATGGCTATATGCAAGTTATCTATGGCAAATAATCAGCGTTATAAAACGAAGTCCGGGGAAAGTAAAGAAGATACACTGTTTATCAATGTCACGGTATGGGCGAAATCCGCTGAGTATGCAGGTACACACTTCAAGAAGGGATACCCGGTTGAAGTTGTAGGTAAACTCAAAATGGATGAATGGGAAGATAAGGCAACAGGGGCAAAACGTAGCACAATCACAATTACGGCTGATAGAATTTATCAAAAGACTTGGGATAATGCTAACGCCAGTGGTGGCGAACAGCAAGGCGGGGGAAATAATGGGGGTTACGAAAGCGCACCGAAGCCAAGAGTTATCGAAGAACCTATGGTGGATGAGGCTGATATCCCGTTTTAATTAATCCAATTATCGCGGTCGGGGCGCGTTATCCCCGGAGAAAGTTTACTATGACACAGCGAAAAGATGAACCTAAAGATAAGAAATGCGACTATTGCGGCGAAGTCTTAGTACGAAAGCGTTTCATATCCAACGAGGGTAGCGATAAGAAAGTAGTCAATAGACTGGAAGGATACAAGCAGTTTCTGAAACGTAATCATTGTGATTGCTACTGTGCAAATATGAACCGAGAAAAGGGTTAGTTATGACTAAAAAACATAACCTATATCAGTTCATGTTTAACTGCGAGGATTGGCTTTCTAGCCCCTCAGTTAAGCGCATGAGAGCATCGGCTAGAGGTATGTTTATTGAACTACTTGCAAACGCTTGGCTTGAGCCTGATTGTGGACTTCCAAATGATGAATTTGAACTACGCCAAATGGCACGTCCAGATGATGATTTATGCTGGAATAATAACTGGCCTGTAATTAAAAAAGAATTTATTGAAAAAAAGGGTAGATTATACAACAAAAGACTACTAAATCTGTTCGAAAATTCAATGAATCGGTACGAAGCATCGGTAAATAATGGTAAAAAGCCCCCAAAACAGGGGTCAAAACCACGCGGAAGACCTAAAGGTAAATTAAACCTAGACATAAACCTAGATAATAACCTAGACCATAACCTGCGAAAAACACAACCTACAACCTACAACCTACAACCTATAACCGACAGCATACAACCGCCTACGGCGATATCAGAACTTGTAGGCAATTTTACTCAAATACATAAAACCTTCGAGAATCGCTGTGAAGCCATCGTAGGTTCTGAGTCATGGGATAGGATAGGTTCTTGGTTTAATCGCGTTCTACCCCCATTGCTGGACGATGAGCGTGAAGCCTACAAGGTATTCGATGTGCTACAGAAAGTAGAAGATTGCTTGAATGAAAGGGTCCGGGTAGCGAAAGGGTATGGTAAACTTAAAAACCCCGGTGGATATCTGTATAAAGAAATTGAGAAATTAACCAAACAATCGGGGGGAAAATGATTCATTATCATGGGACACCGATATCAACAAATGAAACACTTGTAGCACTTTCAGGAAAGCATTTCTTTGTGTCATTTTTCAGACCAGATAGTATAGGGGTTGTCGCTGAGATATCATCGACTTTTGCTATTGATAATGGTGCGTTTTCTGCCTATAACAAAGGTGTTTCTATTGATTGGGATAAATATAAAGACTTTGTGTACAAATGGATGAAACCAAATATGAACTTTCATATTATTCCTGATGTGATCGGTGGTACTTGGAAAGAGAACATGAGGTTGATTGAGGGTTGGGACGTTAGGAGGTCGGCCCCAGTTTGGCATATGAGCGAACCCTTAGAAATGGCGAAAGAGTTATCGTACAACTATGAATACTTATGTATTGGTGGTAATGTTGGCAAGCACTCAAATATAGGGAGTTTGGATTGGTGGCAACGAATAAATGAATTTATGGAGGTGGTTTGTGATGATGGGGTTCCTAGATGCAAAATACATGGTTTGCGAATGTTAGATAATGCACTTAGATCAATACCGTTTTATTCCGCGGACAGTACTAACCTTGCTCGTCACTTATCTCGCCCTGATATGTCTCGTACAGCCGCCGCGCTGTGCTTGTCTCAATGGATTGAATCATCCCAAGCATCCACTAAGTGGGAAGGTTTACCAAAACAGCAAAATTTGCTAGGAATGGAGTTTTAGTCATGGTTAGGTGTAAAAATTGCGGTCAACCAATAAAGCATGGTGATTTTAAGGTAATAAAGTTTGGCGAAGCTATGTGTAGTAATTCATGCGCTAGCGACAGGAAAGGGAAAAATACAAAAATAATAACAACAAACTCACAATTAGAAGATATTAAAACACTTCTTATAAGCATAGAATATGAATTAAAACGGAGGAAAGTATAATGAGTTATTCACACGGAATTTGCGGAATGAACAACCCTAATTGCGGCCGGGGCGTAAGTGGTTGCCAGTCAGAGAACGAACCTGATGAACAAGAGTTCGATGATGCAATGTTTGAAATCGCTAAGAGTTTCTTGATAGAAAACTATGAAGATTTTGAAAGTATTGTCGATCAGATGCAGGATATAATTACTCATGTAGAAAATGAAGCTGGAATGTACAAGGATTGGCTTGTCGATAATGAATTACTGAATCACATGAAGGCTATTGTTGAATTATCAACCACGGAGGATCGAAAATGAGCGATGAAGTGAAACTAAACGACTGTAAGCTATGTGGGGGTGTTGATATAGAACCAACATGCTATGATGACATGGATTTACATGGTGGCTCGGCAATATATTGTGTTGAGTGTGGATTCTCAATGGACTCTATTGATTCGTGGAATGATTTAAAAGTACCAATTATCGCCACCAAGGACGAGCGTATCGCTGAGTTAGAACAACAGCTTGCCGAGGCGAAGGAAATTATCTACAATATTGCAGACTCTATAATCGAGCAGGGCATGGAGGATGAATCAAGTATAATGGATAATAAACCAAAGGACAAAGACAATGATTAAATACAGAAAACGCAAGCAATGGAAGTACACACTTGAAGAAGATATTGTATTCAATACAGAAATATTAACTATGGAAAGATACGACATTGGAGTTTTGAAAATAAACTACTATGGTAGATTAGTTATAAGTAAGGGTTACGTATGGGACGGGGCTAGTTTCATAGCTAAAGATACTAAAACATTCATGAGGGCTTCATGTGTTCATGATGCACTATACCAACTGATACGCGAAGGGGTATTGAAACAGTCAGACCGTAAACGTGCCGATGAAATCATGCGTGATATTATGATCGAAGCCGGGGCCAGTAAGTTCCGGGCATGGTACGCTTATAAGTTTGTTCGCGCTATGGGTAAAGGTTCAGCACAATCCAGAATATTAACCGCGCCATGAATAAAAAATTAAAACACTTATCATTATTTACTGGTGCGGGTGGCGGTGAATTAGGCTCTAAACTATTAGGATGGGAGACACTAGGTTATGTTGAATGGACAGAATACTGCCAGAAAGTTATCGCACAAAGAATCAAAGACGGAATCTTCGATGAAGCCCCAATATTCAGCGATATCAGAACATTCGTTAGTGAAGGGTACGCCAGACGATATAGAGGCATGGTTGATGTCGTTAGTGGGGGATTCCCATGTCAGCCCTTCTCAGTCGCAGGAAAACAACAAGCCCAAGATGATGAACGAAATATGTGGGATGCAACAATCTCAGTCATTCGTGAAGTACAACCAAGATACTGCTTCTTGGAAAATGTCTCAGGGTTGCTTGCCGGGGCTCATGGATACTTCGGACACATACTTGGAGAGTTGGCCGAGAGCGGGTATGATGTTAGATGGAGAGTGTTATCAGCAACCGAAATGGGAGCGCCGCATAAAAGAGATCGGCTATGGATATTGGCTCACACCATCAACAATTCAGATAAAACCAAGCAAAGAACGAAGGGAGTCAAGAAAAAATATGAGGGAGAAAACAAACCGGAAGGATTCACCGGGTTGCCTAGAGGAACAAGTTATGACACGAAAGTTCTGGCCCACACCTTGCGCGAGGGATTGGAAAGGGACAGCGGGGGGGTTTCAGAAGGATGTGGACTTACCCGGACAAGTAAAGAATTATCCCACACCTCGTGCAAGGGATTGGAAAGGGAAGAACACGAAAGAGGGGTTGATAAGGAAGGACGGGAAATCAAGGATGGATCAGTTATGCAACATGGTTGCGTATGGTGGAACGAAGACCCCGCCGAAGGGCCACTTGAATCCAGAGTGGGTAGAATGGTTGATGGGGTGGCCCATAGGTCACACCGAATTAAAGCCATTGGAAATGGACAAGTACCTGCTGTGGCGGCGAAAGCATGGATGTTATTGAGTGAAGGTTTGGTTGATTAAACTAACATAAAAAAGGAATTAATCATGGGTAAAGAAGAAAACACAGTACAGAAATCAGCATTAGAGTATGGCGAAGTAGAGCCAAGCTGTACATGGTTCAGGAACAACACAGGAGCGTTGAGGGTAGGTAGACGTTTCGTGAAGTTCGGATTGTGTAAAGGTTCAAGCGATATAATAGGATACACTAGCGTTAAGATCACGCCGGCTATGGTAGGAAAGAACGTGGCTGTATTCACAGCGATAGAGATTAAGAAGCCGGGAGAAAAGAAGGCAACCGTAGAGCAGGAAGATTTTGTTTTGAATGTTAGGGAAGCCGGCGGTATCGGATTCGTAGCAGACACACTAGATATTATCATTAACGAAATTAAGAAGTGGAAAACAAAAATGAAACGGAGATAGATATGAAAAAATCGGAATCAAAAACAGAAGCAGAATTACTGGAATACATTAATGAGAATTTTCACCACGGAGATATAGAGACTCATGGAAAGTTCTATTACAAGGTAAGGGGTATGGGTAGGCAGATTGGTAAAGAAGCTGGACGGGTAAACTACAGTTCAGGGTATAGGCAGTTACGTATAGACTATATAGAATATCAGACACATAGAATGGTTTACCTGTGGGTTCACAAGAAGTTTCCAGACAACCAGATAGACCACATTGACCATGATAAATTAAACAACAACCCGAAGAATTTAAGGGATGTTACTCACATAGAGAATCATAAAAATGTATCAATATATAAGAATAATAAATCAGGAACTATGGGCGTAATTAAAGTTAGAAATGGGAAGAAATATTACTGGCGTTCATCGGTAAGGATTTTCGGAAAGTTAAAGTATAAATGCTTTCCATTTACAGATGAAGGAAAAGAGGATTGTATTATTTACACGAAGAAAGTATATAAAGATAATGGGTTCCACCCTAATCATGGTTCATAGCTATGAAGTTTTCTGAAAGAGCGGCGTTGCTCAGGATACTATGCGCTACATTCCCTATCAATAACGGTAAGAGTTATGAAGTTAATGTAGGGGAAACAGAGTTTATAATTAATGGGATATTCAAGGAATACTCCATACCGCTCAAGGTAAGATATGGGTCATACCTAGAGCCAGTCACACTAACAAAGGATGATGATGATGAAAAATGAAAAGTGCAAACAGTGTCGGACACAAAAAACTACAAAACAAAACCACCCCTTCTGTTCATTTGAATGTTGGACGATAAGAGAAAATGAACTATGCCCTATCAGTAAAGAAAAGAGGGATGAACGTCAACACATTGAATGGTTGAATCGCCTAGAGAATAGGAAGCATAGGGAAGAAGATGAAACCCCCGGCTTAATAATGCAGATGATTAAGAAGGGTAGAGAACGAACCTCCACTAGATTCAATCACCGATGCCATGTATGTAGTACAGGGATACGCAACGAAGATGATATGGTAACAGATGGTGAATGGCACTATTGCAATGAACAGTGCCACTCACTAAAGGTTACTGATAAGAAGTTCTCATTAAGGTATGGTATGCGCTACAAGGTTAAGGCTTAATATTCCTCTATCCCTATCGCCGCCATTCTAAAGAACAGCAACGAAGTCAAGTCATCTGAGACACTAGCAGATATATAATCAAGACCTGCGCTATCAAGCAATACTGGCTCTGGAAAAGGATAAACCAGAGTCACTATTGTGTTGGTAGCGTCTGTCTCTTTAGTCACTACGTCAAAGCCTACGAACAAGAAGTCCTGCAACGAGCTTATGGTGGTGTCAAATCCTTCAAGGGTACTTGATACCCTACTGAAGTTGACTCCATTACCTAACTCGGTTAACCCCATGAACTTATTATAAGTCAATGCTGTGATGTTATCTGCCATAGTGATTCGTATACTGGACACACGGAACTTAGTGTTAGCCCTTGGGGTTATTCGATACTCTATAGGTGTTCCAGTCTCTTCTACTTGGATATCATCAAAGTAAACCTTCGGACCTTTACCAGCCTTAGCCATGATCTCTATAGCTAGTGAATCTATGGTGACACCAGCGAGTGTAAGGTCTGCTAATGGAATGACAGCGTTCTGCCACTCATCATTTAGAGACTCGTTGATATAATCCTCAATGCGAATCCCAGTACCTACACGAATGCCCAGTGAATCATTCCACCCAAAGAACTCTATCGAGTCTGCGCTGGCAGCATCCCAGTCCTTGTCTACGTACACAGCCATAGTAATAGCCGTGTATCCAGAAAGGTCGATGTCGCTACCACGGGTCAGTCGAAGGAAGTCACCAATACGCCCGTTGTCTAGCTTTATAGACTTGGTCCCAGTGTTGGCTTGGTTGGTAGAATCAACTGTCCACTTCGTTCCAGACTCCACTGTTGCAGTCCACTGAACAGCATCAGTACCATCATGGATACCGTCAGGCGTACCACCAAGCGCTCCATTAACAGCCATATTGATACCGTTGTCATCATTGACTGCAGGGATAAACCTTGTGGTCTCTTGACGATACGGTACGCTATACACGACCAGACCATTAACGCCCTCTGGAGACACGACATTCGCTGCCTTGCCCGTCCTACCATCAACTATCCTTGAGGGTGCAGACATACTAATCTTCCCTGTCTACATCTTCTAGGTGGCATACAACGGCTCCATACATATTCCCGCCACCGCTTGTATTTAGGTCAACTTTGATACCGATAGATGAACCAGTAGGTATATGCATCTCGATAGGAGCAAACACCCTCTCATTACCATCAGCGGTAAAGTATACAACATCGTTACCACCAGTGATAGTCCCGCCATCTTTGCCAGCGTAAGCGTCAACCAACAACGTCTTACTTGATCCAAAGTTGAGATTTGCGTTTGCCCCAACAGCGGTAGCGTCAGTGACAACATCCCCGCCAGTAGGGTTTCTAATTACTGTTACTAGCGCAGAGTCAGTAACCGTTGCTGATAATGCTCCTATCCCAAAGGCAATAGCAGTTACGATCAAATCCCTACTCTCATTGTTTTTGATATAGATAAGTGAGCTTTCGCTAGTTCCAGTATACGCAATAAATCCAGAGTTAATATTATAGGCATCACCGTTGTGTGTAGCGTTTCCTGTTTCGCTCTGTGATGTAGCATAAGTGTGAACTCTATTGGCAGAGTCTACCTTAGCTGTGTTGTGATTTCTTCCATCAGTAATCTGCATCTTCTTCGATTCCTTCCATGCCGATCTCGGTTATCGATTCGGCGTATATACATAGTTTTTCTAGCAAAGATACAACTCTCGCCAGCTTGTCATCTAAATCTTCTGTTCTTGTCTTTAAATCATCGGTCTGACTGACTGGTAAAGGGTTATCCCCACCAACATCAACCAAATTACCATCTTCGTCCCGTATCTGTATCGCTGGATCGGGTAACTCAACATCCGATAAGTACTCAGATGTATATTCCTGATTCGGGTTTCTGCTTACTGGCATTTATTTTGCCCCCATAATTATAAGAGCCAATCCAGAGCCAAGCACTGTAGTTAAAATTACACCAGCACCACCATATACAATTTTCTGTACGGGAGAAAACTCATACCTATGAACCATGTTCTCTTTGCTCTCGGATTGGTTGCGAAGGATGGTTTTAAGCAAATCTTCCATGTGTTGATTATGCAACAAAGTCTCCGTGTGCCACTTTGAAAACTGTTGCTCTAATACATCCACTCGCTTTGTTAATGCTTCTAAAGGCATAGTGCCTCCTATAAAGTTGTCTATGGCTTGCTTGCAATAAACTCAGCGACCACAGCGTCCCAACTCGCTGTACACGCTTCTATTTTAATCTTGCTGTCAATTTTAATCTTAGCGTCATCAGGAAGAACAATCTCCGATTCAGCTAGTAATGCTTCACCTCCGTTTTGCTTCTCGATGTCTTTCATCACGAGGTCACATGCTCGCCGATGTTGTGCAAACTTGTTGTATAACTCTGTGCGTATTGCCATTGTGTTTCTCCTTACGTTGTGTAGTGAACTTTTATAAATACTGCATCGAGCGAGACAGTAGAACCACCTTCATCATCCTCAAGGTATTGGAGTGCTACCCCAAAGCCTGAATTGTTTACATCAGTACTTGCTGTACCATCACCCGCAGTCGGTGAAGTTCCGAGTAAACTTGATGCGCCGCCAGAATCGTAATCTGTTACAGTTCCCGAAATACTCCCGTTATCATACGCCCCTGTTCCCGACTCGACACTATTCAATAGCACGTATGCTGTAGTGCGAATCACATCGTTTGACCCCGCAGACTTCAATCGTTGGCGAATCTCGATGCCATCAATTGTAGCACCAGAAGGAACAGCGAAAGCAAAATCGGTGCAATATATCGTATTGGTATAACTGCCATCACCAACAGCGTTTGTTGCGAAAGTCCCTGTGGGTTGATTCCCCGCACCATTATCTTCCGCATTGGCTAGGTTACTCCAAGCCTCAAAAACATCACCTTGGTCTACAATAGACTGCGAGGCAACCCAACCTGTATCTGTAGGGCCACCTCCCGCAGCCAATATACTTGCGATGATACCAGCTATCATGCTGCCACCAGATTACCAAAGATAGTCCACGTTGTCGCGGATGTCTTTTTAATAGTGCATACCGAGTATTGTCCGTTGGTTACTTTAGTTAGATTGCTATTAACGTTCAGTGTGTCTGAGGTAATCCCGACTGTGATCGCACCAGCACCACCCTGCTCGAAATGAATCTCTGTACCGACAGCGAATGCCACTGATGCGTTAGCGGGGATAGTGACTGCAACAGCAGAGCCGTCCGAGAGGACAAAGTATCCACCTTCATCTCCTAGTGCGGGGGCTTTTGTTGCGGTAGTTGCCAATGTAACCCCACCAGATTGTACTAGCGGTGCTGTGACTTTGCCTGTGGTTGTTATTGTGGATGAGCCAGTGTCGATATTGCCGAAACCAGAAGTGATTGACCCAGAGTTCAATGCGCCTGTAGTGACTAGGCTCGAATCCCCTAAGTATCCGTCAGCATTGGTCAACGTTCCTGATGTGGGGGTTCCGAGGATTGCGTCAGATAGTGTGGGTTGAGAGATGTTTACTCGACCAGTAGACTTGGGCTTTATGTCTAAGTCTACAACAGCGTCATCACCTACTGCTCGTATTTCTGGATTTCCAGTGCTTACAGCATTTACAACTTCTATATTATTAACTGCGGTTGCTGGAGCAAATACAGATATCCACTCGTTACCGCTTGTATCAAGTAGCGCTGTGCCAACTCTAGGACTCGTCAGTGTCTTATTGGTAAGTGTCTGCGTTCCCGTAAGAGTAACATCACCCACACCTTTAGCATCAACCTGTGTTTGTATTGCGCTAGTCACGCCATTCAAGTAAGATGCCTCAGTCGCGCTAACACCCGTTGATGTAGTTGCAAATCCACTAGCATCTGTAACCATCAACTCACTTGCTGTAAGTGCCGCTAGTTTATTGACTGCGATAGCCGCCGAAGCCTTAATGCTGGCATTAGCAATATTCGTGATTGAGTTTCCCGTACCGTCCTGATCAATAGTCTTATTAGTCAACGTGTCCGTAGTCGATTTACCTACTAAGGTGTCGGTTCCTGCGGGGATTGTATGTGTATTAAGTGTGCCTACGCTTGCCATGTTACCGCTTGTATCTGCGATAGTCACAACCGATTCTTTGACACCTTTAGCTCCATCGTCACCAATGACTACAGCTTGTGTGGTAATGTTAGCCCCTGCGCTTACTACTGTGCTACCAGTACCGCTAAACTCTAGCCCTGTCTTGTCGGTTTTAAGAAGAAGCGTATCCCCACCGGTAGCTAGTCGAGTACTTGGTAAAGTAGGATCAAACACCACCCCGCCCGTATAGGCTACATTATCGTTAGACTGCATTTTAATACATCGATCAATCTGCTCTTGTTGTGACATATCCCTGAATACGCTAGTATCTAAATCACCTTCAATAGATGTATGTGATCTATAGGTAGACTCTTGGCTCATTGGGGATGAACGCCTAATAGTCAACCACTGTGCAGTAGTAGGAGCAGTAAGCATTGTTACAGTAGCGAACCCGGTTGAAGCGTCAATAGCTACAGTGTAGTGTGTTGTTAATGTTTGAACAACGGGTACACCTGTAGCCTCTGTCACGACTTCTACCGTTAAGTCTTCGGCAACATTTATCGGGTACGGAAAGCTAAAATCTTCTGTACCCGCACCAGCACCAGCACTTGATACCTTGTTTGTTTCATCTGTAGTTGACATTTATATAAATCCCTTGTTAATAACCTGTAGTTTTTCGGCTAGATTTTTTCTTCTTATTACGCTTGTGTGTTTCTTTTATTGCTCCGTCACTCCACCCCAAGAACCTCATTAGATCATCTGTTTCCCTGTCCTCTGATATTAAGCCGGCACTACCTTTTGTAAGCTGTGTTACATTTCTTAGCCCTGTACCTGTAACGTCACCGGTAATACCCGCCATAGACTCCATTATCACAAACCAGTCAGGCGAATCACCATCGGCAATACCTAGCATTTCTTCTACCATCTTATCCTTATCGGACATAATCTTTTGACCAATTTCTTTGTATGGATTTATTCCCATTTCTCCAAGTCCGTAGTTTCTTATTTCGTTTCCTGTCAGCATTTCTGCCGCTTCGGATGCGAAGTATTCAGCTATAGAACCGTATACAGGTAGCCCAAAGAACACACCACCTAGACTATTCTTAGCAATCATGTTCTTTATTTTTTCTTCATCATCTTCGCCAAACCCATCAAAGCCTGAACTAATCCAAGCAAAAGCGTTTGGTATAATAACCATATACGTAGCTAGTGCCTTTGTATACTCTTTATAATCATTTGCTGTTTTACCACTTTGCTTAAATTTATAGTGCGCCTTTAACATCCTATTGAATAAAGCTACAGGGCCAGTAGTGAACATGGTTGTTGCTCTAGCTAATGGATTGCCTTGTTGCGCTAAAGTTCTATTTGATCCTATAGTAGTTTGCTGTGAAGATTCAACAAATAAAACCGCTTTGTTTCTAGCTTCATCCCTGCTCATACCTAAATCATTTACAAGGTGGTCCGTATATATACCCATTACTGTGTATACGGCTGTTATATCGCCTAGTTTACCACCAAGCATTGATACGTCTTGCATTGCTCCGAATTTACTTTTCACCCCATAGTCGCTTCTCTTACGTTTCCCTGTATCGACTTGGTATTCAATATCCTTGTGTTCCCCCCGGTGAAGTATAGCTGGATGTTTCCTTGCATCCTCTCTCCAACGTTTCATATTTGCAGGAGCCGTAGCCAATCCTGCAAGGAACGTATCTACAGGCATAACCTCCATCAGTGAGAAGGTGGATGTTAATTGCTTAAACCCCACTTGAGGCTTAAAAGCGAGTGCCGTATTAGACATTAGCCCAAGCATTTTACTAAGGGTAGAATCGACTAAATCATTTCCATCATTGATAGTGTGCCTTGCTTTATCTATGTGTTGGTTAAGTTTCCTTAGATTAGTAACCCCCATTTTATGTTTTAATATTTTACGCATTTCTGGATTTTTAAGGATAGCGTCTATCGAATCTATCTTACCAGACATTGAAATAAACCACTGTATATCTGAAAGGTACTTGTCTGTTACGTCCAACAAGTTCACTAGCTTTAGTTCTTTTTTGTGTCTGCTACGTTTCTTTAATGCGCCGGGTAGAAGATCGCCCATAGTACCAGATGTACTAAATAACCCTGCGTTATCCTTTGCCTTTGCTTCTGATTCGTATGGCGTGTATATGTAGTTATCCACTTTAGGCATTGAGACTTTAAATCTGTCTCTATATACAGGGGCTAGGGCTTCATATACTTCTTCGTTTAGCTTGGCTAGTTCATCAAGAAATTTATTCTCGCGCTCTAGCATATTGTTGTTCAGGTTATCTATAAGCCCCTGCGTATATCCCATAGGGCCAAGCGGGTCCATAGCTTGTTGGCGCGTCTGTCCGTTTCGTAACGCCATTACTCTATGAGCCAGTTGCCCTTTGTTCATGGCTAAATCGCGCTTAATATCTTCGGCTTTACTCTCATTGACAATATCAATCAATTCATCTATGGATTCAGCGGCTTCTGCCCTATCCATAAGTTCGGGTTGAGACATGAAAGGGTTTGTGTCGGAGTTTGAAAAGTATCGCATAACAAAATCTTTAGCGTCCTTTAGCTTCCCTTTATCGTCTGTTTTCTCTTTTCTTCCTAGTGCTTCCGAGAATCCGTTTTCGCCAATCTCATTAACAATATCAATTATATTTTGCTTGCCTACTGTCCAATACAGGGGGATATCTGAATCTTTATCTATTATAGATTTTCTTGAATCCCAATTTTTAATATCTTCGGCTGTCATTCCTGCCGCCGCCATAGCGTCCCGTTTGCGACTTTCCCAATACCTATTCCTTGCGTTCATTTCAAGCTGTTCTTCTGCCATACTGAATGTTTTATCATCGGCTAATCCGATAGATGAAAGGAACGTGTCGTATGTTTTGAAGAAGTTTCCAGACATTGAATCAAATACGAAAAACTTTAGGCGGTCTACTAATTTCTCATTTGTGTATACAAGATCAACGTCATTCATTTCGGACGCGGGTTTATCTGATAAGTTGCGTATCTTTTCTTCTGTAGCCTTCTTCTGTTTGGCGTTAGCTATTTCGGTTTCTGTAGGTAGGTATCCATTAACAATCATAAATTCTAAATCATCAGCGAATTTAGCAACAAGGAACGGATCGGTTTTACTTCCGTTTGCCTTTATGTTTGCATATCGCAACATCATCTCTGAGTGTGCGGTAAGGTCGTTTTCCTCTATATTTGCTAGTGCCTGATCCATAGCTGTTTCGTTGGTCATTTTGCCCATAGCGATAAGCATATCATTTACATCTGGATCGCTGGCTTGTGGCTCACCATCCACGTATCTTATCTTACCTTTCAGAACCCCTTGCTCTAAGCTAGGCTTTTCTTTTCCGATCATTACGTTAATATCTTTCCAGATTTCAGCGCGTTTCTCTTTCATGGCTATCTTCATGCCTTGAGTGAGAATCTTATCTACCGCTCTACCAAGTTCTTTAGCGTTGGAAGTCTTAACAAACTTGTCCTTTAGCTTGCCCTTTTGCTTGTCGGAGATAGGCATAGCATTAACCATTTCAGTTAAGATATTAATGATGTTGTCTTTTTGAGTATCGCTTATGTGTTTACCAATAGCCATACCTTCTTTAAATGCCTTTAATGCGGCTCTTGATTCAAGAGAGATTAGGTTTTCCATAGTGACATTGATTCTTTGTCCCTTTAGAAATTCGGCTAACTCTGGAAGCCCTGCTTTTTCAGCGAGTGCTACTTGTTGGTCGGCAATCTCTAAGATGCGTAGGTTGATTTCGGCAGTACGATCAGAGATACGTTGTGCCTCTGTAGTCTTATCAAATGAATCTTGGAACGTGTCGGGAAGATACCCCTCTCTTTCAGGTGTACCATAAAAGAAGTCATTGTAATCGTCTTTAAGTTTAGCCTCTATGTTTTCCACTTTCTTCTGTAGTTCTTTATTACGCTTTCGTTCATTATCTATTGCTACATCTAAAAGCCTAACTTCCTCTTGTTTCTTACGGGCTTTCTTGGATCGTCCTGTCTCTGTAAGTGCTTTAATTTCTGCCTGTATCTTGGCTTTCTTTTCCTTCAAAGACTTAATCTCTGTATCAGATGAACGAACAAGGCTACGTCTTACCTTGCCTTCGTTAGTAAGTTTACCGCCCCTCGTAGTACCCTCGTAGGCTTCACGCGCCTTCTTGGTTTTGAATGTGTCGGCATGTTCCTCTAGGGCTACATCCCCCTCTTTCTCAAGTGTGTCTAATTCTCCAAGAACATCTGATAATTCAGTCCTGAGATTGCGTAATTCTGATTGAGCCGCGAAACGTGATACGCGCTCGGATACAGTACCCATCTTAGCCATAATGTCATTTATAGCCTGATCCTGTTGCTTCTTGGTCTTGTATACGTTACCAATCTTTTCGCCTTTAAGGAACGAAGCCACTACGTCAAGTGTAGTTTGCCGGGCTTCTTTTAGCTTACGCCCCGGCTCTGTCTGTGGTTCACTTAAATTTGAATCATCAACAACCTCTTGTTGTGTTGAGTAATACTGTTCAATTTGACTAGCTATAGACTCTGCGTTGTCTTCGCTTAAAGGCATTGGGCCTGAACTGTCAACCTCTGCTTGTATCTCTGCCATAACTTCTTCGTCTGTCATAGCGTCAAGGTCTTCGGCTAACTGGCTCTGTATCTTAATAGCGTTATCAGCTAATATCTTTTCGTTAACTTGTTGTGCTAAGTTTTCCTGCACATCGGCTCGACCAAGAGCATTTTTTATTTTTCTGTCGGAATTATACTTACCTGCTCCACCTGTCGTACCTCCACCAAGAAAGCCAAAAAAACCTCCCGTCATAGAATCCCTAGCTATTTCCTCTTTCGGCTTATCTTGTACCCCCTGATGGTTTCTTACGATATCAATTAACGCGCTTTCGGAAGCCTCGTCAAGAAACTCACTACCACCAGCGAGAAATATACCGCCAAGAACTGTTTTAGTACCGCCCTTGAATACCTTTTCTACCATACCCCCGCCAATAGTACTTGCTATTGTTGTTATTACGCCTTCCGGTATAGCCCCGTTTGTGGAATCGTACACACTCATTCCTTGGCTTCTTCGTTCTTTATATCCATCAAGGAATTGTTCTCGTCCAAAAACACCACCAGCACCTAATGGTCCCAAAGGTTGCGCGGCTGATATTATAAGGAATTTAGCTAAGGAAAAAATCGTATCCCCCGCCCCCTCTGCTATAGTTCTTTCTTCTGGATCGTCAAGGTCATTGTCTATAATATATTGTGCTATTGATTTATCTATAGATTCGTTATATGCACGAAGTTTTCCGTGTATATTCTTAGAGTGAAGATATGGTGTTGTTGCCCTAGCGAAAGAGAATACGGGAACCCCAACATCACCAGCATCATTAGCCCACGAATAAAATAAAGATTCTGCTTTTTCAAAAATTCCATCTGCCTCATCTACCGCCTTGTCTGAATCAGAAGCTATATCTTTATAAAACTCTATCCTATCCGCTGATCGCATAAGTTCACTTGATGCAGTTTCCATAAAATTCATAGCCACTGAGTTTTTGAACGCTCTTGGTATATCTAAGGGATCACCAAGTCCACCGGGCTTATGTAGAAAAGAAGAAAATTGATTGATTAAACCATCAGCATTACGCCAATCATCGGCGGTTGCTTGTGGTGCATCTTGTAGCTTGAGTGTTTCTTTAGCCATACCCATAGAGGAACCCGCCGGCATAGATACTTTGCGCTGGCTATCAGGCTCAATAACTTCTGTCATGTTATTCTTGTTCACTGGTAGAGCAGGGGTATCAGTCCTATTAAGTAACCCCAACAGGCTTTGTCTCTGTTCTTCTTCTATTTCTTCCAGTGTAGGCATTATTTATTGCTTTCTCGTAACGCTAGTAATATTTTTCTTGAGTCCTCTACTGAGTGTTTAGCTTTATTTCCGCTACCATAGTAAGAATTTCCTGTTGGTGTAGGGAATGAAGCCCATTCCTTCGCTAGTCCAGTGATAGCTTTATCAATATCGTCATGTTCACCTTTGATAAATCGTCTAACATCTGGTTGCTTATTGACTAAAATATATTCAGCAATTTCCTTTTGAGTTTCAGCAGAGAATGTTTCATCCTTACTAATACCCATTTCGTCTACCGCCCATTTCATCGTTGACGGTATAATCTGGTATGCACCTGCGGCGAATACACGATCTTTAGACTTCTTAGGCTTGGCTTGGTGTTTCATAACTTCTCCAATAGTCATTGAACTAAGTTTCTTGCCGATAATTTTCTCTGAATCTTTACCACTTCCAATAATTTTATTACCTGAAGTCCCTTGATTCATAGCGTCAGGTGAACCGCCAAACGACTCACCAGAAGCAATAGATGAAAGAGCCGACTCTACTTCTTGTGGACGTTGTATTTTACCGCCAGCATCCATCTGATCTCTAACGAATACACCGTCTGTCCTGCGTTCACTCAGACCTGATTTGTCTAGTTCCGCCTCTGGGACAACAACGTTTTTTGGTGTAGATTTCTTAGTAGTCGCGTATTGGAAATCAGAACCATCGGGATTAACTGAACCTTTAGGCTTAGTTTCCTGTGCGTTTTGTTGCTCTTTATTTTCCACTGTATCCCCCTGAGTTATTCGTGTATCTAGCAAATCTTCTGATTCAATTCTTCCATCAAAGGTGTCGGGGGATTGAACACCGCTGAATATTTCACCTGTGCGCCCAAGTTGAGCAGGTTCGCCATCAAGTATAGTTTCTGACGTTACTCCTGATCCATTAATATCTTCAACTGCCGTAGATTCTGTTGGTATATTGTACGTAGAATGATCGTTAATTGACGGTTGCTGTGGTCCTTGATCGAAATATGGATCAATGTTTCTTCCGTATGTAGACTGAGGATTGATTGCTGTTTGTGTTGGACCCTGCCAATCAGCCGATTCTTGCATTTCGTTCATTCGGATTTGATTAAGTACTCTACCTATCTGCGCTTCGGATTGTTCGCGGGGAGCATTGTTATTCTCAATAAACAGTTCGGCTAGTTGTTCATGGCTCATTCCTGCGTTAAGTCCATTGGAGTAGAACGTCAAAGCATCAGCATCATTCGTGCTAGGGGCTTGTTTTACTTTACCATTAACAAATACTTCATAATTTTCTTCACCCATCATTTCCATTAGTGACTGTTCGTGTAACCCTTTAATCAAAGCATTAGATTCTTCCTCGCCAATCTTATCGCCTTTAGGGTAATTGTCAAGTTCTTGAAGTAGCTTCCTTTGAAATATACCTGTGTATTGCTGGCGTTGCTTTAGATTCATAGAGTTCATGTATGGATATAGCGTGTCGTTAGCCTTTCGACTAATCTTGTTTATGTGATCTTGTCCTAGCGGAAGAAATCTTTTAGGGTCTGTATCTACTGTCTTTCCATCTGTTAGGGCGTACAATGCTTTTTGCCTAGCAGTTCTTATGGTAAGTTTCATATCCCTAGCATTAGCCTCGGTTAGATCGCCAGAAAGCAATTCTGATTCAAGTCTAGTTAATCCCTTGATAACAGAATTGACCTCTTTCCGCATATCTTTAGTTCCATCTATCTTTAGTGCTTCTGTGAGTTGCGTATTAAGTACGCCAAGTTCGCTTGTGTATCGCTTCTTGGTATCTGCCTGTGATAGTTTTGAGCCAGAACCAGAGCCAGAACCCGATGATCCAGATTTAGATTGACCGATGTGTGCTAGAAGTTCATCCTTTTCAGCTTTGTCTAGTGCTGGATTAGAATTGATCTCATTAACAAGAACCTCTATTGGTGTATGGTTTCCAATTTCTTTAGAAAGTCTTTCTTTCTCACCATTCATTTCGACTGACAACTTAGCTTCTGCTTGGGCTGAATATAAATCAGAGGAGTTATCAGCGGCGGCGTATACAGCTTTCTTTAGGTCTGATTTTCCACTGAACAAGTCTTGCCCTTGTGGTGAGTTCATAATAGCTATAGCTTCGGCAGATGTTTCGGGGTTCTTCGCCATTTCCAAAACATGAGCCGATAGCTTACTTGAATACAATTCTTCCATCATTTTCGTGTTGAGGGAAGGGTATGAATCAATAACCCCTAGCCCCATATTAAATTTATATGGGAAGTTTTCAGCGTTCATAGTGCTTATATGTTGGTCTAAATCTTCATTCAGGCCAGAAGTCATGGCTCTATTTCTACCTGCTTCTTGCTTACGAATAACATCGCCAATGGCGTAGGTGGCTGGCAATCGGTAAAAAGTAGAGTAGGACTGTCTATATGTTTCATTACCGCCACGTTCACTAGCAAGGCGTTCGTTGTACACCTTCTCTTGGTAGGCGTTCATCAAGTCGGCGTTATCGTCCCATTCTCCGCTTGCTTCTGAATCGGCACTAAGTTTATTTGAGTACTTCTTTAGCTTTAATTCATCCTGAGTAACATCCCTAGAGGACATTTGTTTAGCCGTAGCATTATCACGATCAGTCTTTGCTTTAAGTAAAGCGTCCGATATAGCCCCTAATTGCTTGCCTACACCTGATATGCCTTGTGCAACCGCTTGTCCCGTAGTGTCTTGGACAAGACTTGAGCCGACAACATTAGGTCTTTGTATTCTCTTTGGAGACATTTAAGATTCCTTCCCGCCAAGCAATGACGCTTGAGCGGCCTGATTTTTTCTTTCCCGTCTACCTACACCATAATCCAGTATAGAAGAACCTAAAGCGAAAGCGGGTTTTATCAACGAAGAACGTTTCGCTTCATTGAGTTTAGCCATAGTAACAGAGTTTTCAAAGTTTAAGCTAGACATTTGCTTAGAGTCTCTACGCGCTTGGTCTGTAAGCATAGCGTTATTAGATGATATTCCAATACCAGAACTGCCTGACATAGCTAACTGTCTTCCAAAATCTTCTCTATGCTGTAATGCTAGGTTTTCGCGTGACATAGCATTACGTTTATTCTGTATGCCGATATTGGTACTAGCTGTGTTTCGTGCAGATATTCCGCTAGTGAGCGCACCCGCGCTTTCAAGTCCAAGTTTAGCCAGAGCAAGTTTACCCCCATCCCCTGACGATCCCCCTATAATCTTACTTAGAATACCGCCACCAGCCTCAGAAGTCGAAGCCGCGCCAGTTTCGCCCAAAAATCCAGTCATATTCCCTACGCCAGATGCATCTACACCCGATCCCACGCCACCACCACCAAAAGCCCCGGAAACTTTACCCCCCACGGCTCCACCAATACCAGTAACCGCGCCAGACATTAATGATTCTTCGGCAGTACCACCTTTTGCCGCAGTCAACGCGGCACTTACCGCGGCTCCCGCCAATGGACCACCAACAGCAGTAGCAACAATAGGCGCGACCATTCCAACCGCACCATCTATATTCTCGTCACCGAATGACATTATTTAGTTCTCCTGTACAATACGCCATGTTCACCTTCACCAAAATGGTTATTAACCATACGGTATTCCTCGAACCCTAGCATTTTAGCCCATCTATTCCCGCGATCAAAATCCTTACGAACCGACATGAATATGTTTTCATACTCGCATCCGTCTAAAAACTCCTGTACTGCCCTGTGAACGCCTAAAAAGTATTTACCCGCCTTTGCCCCAACAACACCCCAAGCTGTCCCTGATTGGGCATCTGGATGGACGTTGACCCCAAATGAAGCTATAGGCACACCACTAGGAAGCATAGCTGTGTAACTATGCCTTGATCTAGCTGTGTACTTAATTATTCTTTCTAGTCCGTAGCCTGACATATCTTTTGCCTGATCTGGTTGTATATCCTTAGTAATTTCCACAATATCATGCGGATTCATTACCCTGATGAGAAGTCTTCCGTTTTCATATCGGCTACTAACGCCTGTATGCTGAATGGATATGGCCCATCTCCTTGCAATCTAATAACACGATTGGTGTCAAATTCCCCATCCCAGTTTAATATATAGTCACCCGTTTTTAAAGATAAATATTCAGATATATCCGCATCTTCATCGAAATCCACTTCAATCAGGTTTGCTTCCGAGTCTCCATACTCAACACCCAAACTGTTCATAACCCTGATAAATAGCTTTATAATCGTCCCTAATCGTCCTTGAGTAGAGGCGCCGGGTTGTCCACCTTCAATATTCTGAATCTCTACCCATGATTTATAATCATATCCGAATATAACATTAGCCCCATATTCAGCATTAGCTAGTATGTTATCCCCTGAATACACTACCTGATCGTCTAGCTTCCTGCCATCAGCGCAAATAGATATTGTTTTACCTGCAAATATCTCTAACCCCGAAAACGTAGTAGAAACTGGTTGTAAATTAGCTGTAAACGCTTGACCAAAATCAACCGCACCTCCACTAATAGAGCGTAGATAATCCGTACCACCATTTTCAATCTTATAGTAATGGTTTTCAGGTTCATCGGTATACCCCGTAGTTGGTACGGCACTAGAGATTAATACAATCGTATTGTTTGCTGGAACTGTACCGCTAGTAATTTCACCATCAGAAGCTATACCCATAGCAACAACAGTAGACGATATTTTTAAATAGGAATCGTATAGGGTAGCATCTTTGATATCCACAGTGTCGTCATGAATAGGCGACATAACCTCTACCGATCCCGTAACTCTTTGCACAAGGGAAGTAGGAAGGCTAGGCAATCCCGCGTTTGTCTGTCTATCAACAATTAGCCATAATTCTTCACTTAAACTATCGGTAGTGGGTATAACAGAAAGTGAGCGAACGTGAGAATCTAAGTCATTCAATGCTCCGCTTGCAGATTGATTTTGACCGCCAAGATTATGTTCATGTACAGCTAAGATATCGCCTTTCCTGTCATACGTAACGCCAGTAAGGGAGCCGTCAGCAAGTACCAACCATATGAAGCCTTCTGGCTCTTGTTGATACGCTATATCAATAATACCTGATCGCGTAGCATCTTCGGCTAGTTCTGTAATTTCTCTTGTGTCAAGCCCATTAGACGCTAAATCATACGATAATTCATATAGTTTTCGACCGCTTCTTGAAACAAATATAAGTGTATTGTTAACCCGGATAGGCTGAATACTCTTAGAGCCTATATTTACATGAGAAGCGTATCCTATATTACCCGGTGCGAATCCTAGTTTCTCATCAATAGCACGAAGCGATCCTACGTGTCCCGTAGTGCCTACACCCAACTGTCTATTGATTGTTTCAAGCCACTGTATCGGGGCGGAATCACCTCCACCAATATGCGCCTTAAACCCAAAGTCATTAAATACATTTCCTTGTCTGTCGTGTGTTTCCCATCCCATGCGTGTATCGCTAAAGAAACCCGTCTGTGTAGCGTGTACAGTTCTTGGTTCAGTAGCCGTATTCCCCGCGCATACCCTTGCATCATGTATAGCGCACGTTGCAGGAAAACCCGTTGTATCTGAAAAAGCACCTAAAGCCCATTGCTTGGCTCTCTGATCAAAAAATCCGCGTTTTTTATTTGGCGCGCCACTATACTTTACGCCCGTATACCAAGTAGGTTCATCATCATCCCTAGTAACCCACACTTCCGATTCGCTAATAAAAACTACTACTGTTAGATATCTCCACCTATAAGAACTTATTTCCGAAGAACCACCAGTAAGAACCTTTAATTGCCTACCTGCTTCTGATCCTGTTCCAGTATTTGATTTTCCTGCTGTCCCAGTAGCCCAAAAACTTAACTGATCGGGTACTCCACCATTAGCCACCGATATTGCATCTGTAGCAACAAATACATTAGTGCTTACACCGTCATAAAGTTCATTGCCGTTTCCTTCAAGGTCACGCGAACGCACACGCGACAGCTTTATATCATTCCCTAGCGCATCAACACCAGTTACCCATTCATCACATGCCATAACAATATCTGTATTATCGTTATCATCAAGGAATGGCCCATGCAAATCTATAGACTTAGTTAATGTCCATACATCATCCGCAGTACGCGCAAGGATACGTGTATTGTAATCAGGATGATATAGATACATAACATCATTGCTTCGAGTAACGTCAATTCGGAATGTACCATCAGTCTCGAATAAATCAGCATCACTGTATGGAAGGTCTATTTCGAGTACTTCACGTATAGTTCCATTAATAGTACCATTGGTGTAATCAGGTAATCCGAAAAACTCAATATCTACAGAGCCAGCATTAACAGCAACAACGGTTGCTACCTTTCCATCCAACTCAGTAGCACCAGATGAAACAGAGAACGAAACTTCTTTATTTATAGTAAAACCAGTAGCATCGGCTACATCAACTTGAAATGGGCTTGGCCCTAGATTCTCAATAGCTGTGATTGTCTGATGCCCAATACCGGGATCGTCAAGAGTACCGGGAACAAGGACTAAGGCTTTATCAACATATACACGCAGTTTAGCCCTGCTTTGGTATGAAAATTCTAATTGATATACTTGCTCATCATTGTACTCAAACTTGAGCATGTGAGACTTCTTGCCACTCCAACCAGAAGAATTAGAGCCAGAAATTCGTTCAGTACCACCGCGCCTATCAAGTGGGCCATACTTAGACGGTACTACATTTAACCCATCTGTGTACGCGGAATCACTACGGGGAGCGCGTGTATGCCCTCGTAGCTTTGGAGTCTGTTTACCGCCATTGAATGAATCTCTTTGAGGATACGTTTTTCCCATTATGTCCTAAGCTGTATTAATTCATCTTCGGGGGATTCTTGCGAGTGGTCTTCTTGTCCATCAAACTTCTTAGCGCGAACAATAGCCAGTTCGTATTCTCGTTCAAGACGATCACGTAATGCCATATCACCTTCAAGACGCATACACATTTCATAAGCCATGAGTGAAGCCCAAGCCTCTGTCATGCAACTATCGAAGCGGGTAGTGTCTGTCATGCGGGATACATAACGAATCTTTAACGGAGAAGTGTTGTCGGAAGCAATGAATTCGCCTTCCATCAAGTAATTGGGATCGCCTAGAATCTCTGTTAGATACAGAAAGTCAGCCGGTAATCGGTAATTATACTTAAATTCCCATACAGGCGTAGAAGCGTCCGAGGAAATAGATACACGTTTACTGGCAAAATTCCAAGGATTTTCGCGTAGAAGTCTGTCGCGTGTGGAGTCTAGGCAATTAAGAATAGCCTTAACTCGCTTGTCTTTAATATCCACTAAGCTAGTAACTTCTTTAACGCCTAGCTTTTGTAATGCCCTATTCGCAATATCAAGTTCAGTATTTGAACTAGCCATAATGGAAACTCCTTATTATTTATCGCAGAGCAAGCGCAGTAAAATGAATGAAAACTACGCTTGCCCTGCTTGGAGGGTGGGCTATTTTAAAGTGTGAACTCTACAATCCACGCCACAGTACCAGCTTGTGTGCCTGTAAGAGCCGCACAAGTCAACGCCAAAGTGAAATCGCCATAGTCAGGTTGAGCAGAAAGCCCCGCCAATTCCCATGCAACTTGCTTAGTCGTTTCGATACCTTTTACTTCATATCGTTGGTCAGTCATAGCGACCGCACCACCACCGATATCAAGGGCAGTTGCCAACGCATCTTCATCAACCAGCGTTCCAGCCGATGTTGGAGTTGCGTCATTCCCGGCATAGAAGCCAAGATTAGCAGTACCAGAGGTAGATGCCAAATCATCGTATGCAAGAGAGCATCGGAGAATTTTAGCATTAACAGGAATACGGCAAATAGAAAGGGTGTCGCCATCTGCGGCGGGTGCCCATTCAACATTGCTTGCGACAATCTGAGATTCAGTATTGCCGTCATGTAGTTTATTGCGTTGCGTTGGTGTTGCAGTCAACGCCGCAATATATAAACTTTCAGTGTGTGCCATGTCAGTATCCCCTACGCTTTAGTGCGTTCGTCAGTGATAATTTTAATGACTTTTTCTTCTTCGACACGCGTCATGCCGAAGTCGCCATACATTGTACAAAGCATTGGTTCGCCTTCTTTACCATCGTCCTGAGTAACCGTACCGTGTACGTCTTCCCAAATACCGGTATACATACCAGATTTAGCCCAAAGAGCCATTTCTGTTACGCCAACAGCACCAAGCAAGTGATTGTCCACGATGATGTTAATACCCATCCAAGAGCCAACTTGGTAGGTTTGACCATCATAGAAGGAGTTTCCGTAGTCTTTATTAGAGACTTCGTTCATCTTCACGAACTCGCGGAAGTGGGCTGGCTTCATAGCCAAGTACAATTCCTCTGGATCGTTCATGTCGAGGATAACTTCATTCTCTTGTAAGAGTTGAAGCGCATCAAGTAAATCAGCAATGATGAAACCATCGGTTGAAGTTACGGTATTTGCTCCGGGGAAAGAAGTGGTACTTGTACCGTCTTTACCTGTAAGAGCATCACCGTGAAGTTTCGCAATGAAATCATCATCAAACTTACGCCACATAGCCGCCATTTGATTTTTGTGATAACCACTTGTAGGGTCAAGAGCCGTAAGGCGTTTATCCATATCATCAATAATTTCAGAATCAGAGATATACGCGGTACGAGAAATCCAGCGTCCTGTGTGGTTGGTGTCAGCAATAGTCTTTTGTGCGCCGCGCGTAGTGCGTTCGCGTACAACTGTTTTGCCGATGAAACTAATTGGTCGGTGGCCTTCGCCGGTGCAACCAATTTCTACCGATCCTTGTCGAAACGCGGAGCGGGTTTTTTGTGCCGCAATCTCAAGCGTATCTGAGTACGTCTTGGTATTGAGGACTGCAATATCTACATTAGCCATAGTAATAGCCTTTCAGTTAATTGAGTGTTAGTGTACAATTACTGACGTATCCATGAAGGGGTCAATGTGGTGAACTTTCTCACCAGTCATGGGGGCTAAAACTTGCCGTGTCCAATATTTAAACGCTACTGATAATCATTATCGTTAGCGACTGAGTTATTTATACATGATATGGATCTGTCTCTTATACACATCTGACGCTGCCGACGATCTACTCTGT
>OLHJ01000146.1_pt1 | contig 26470 bp, 21 predicted proteins | sample 1609491 | NCBI WGS metagenome assembly OLHJ01 (sample SAMN05416861, study PRJEB24817) | seawater metagenome | isolation source: Sea water | place: Canada:Atlantic | collected 2013-11
GGAGTCTCGTGGGCTCGGAGATGTGTATAAGAGACAGGTATTAAATCGTTTTGTGCGGTAAGCCAAGTGGCCATGGCCACACCCAAACCATGTCTAATATTGGCCGAATTTTCTAGATATTTTGCCAAGATATAGGTTTTTAGAGACTCGGTGACTGAAGATAACCAAGAGAATTCTATTGGTTTTATTTCTCCAAAACCAGCAAAAGTAACTTTGTAACTTTCATTATTATTTTCCAATTCCTTTACTAGTGGCTTCCAAATGTCTACAGGAAGAGTAAAACCGTTATTTAATACGATAGATTTACCTTTTCCAGTAACTTCTTCACCGGTAGGTAAACTTTCATTCTTTGCATAAATTGAAACTAAAAATACGAATGAGACGAATAATAAAATAAAATTTTTCATTGTTTTTACTTTTGATTACCCTTTAGATGCAGAAATCAAAAATTGTTACATTTTATTTTAAAAGTGACCTATAATTAGATCCATTTATTCTTCGATAATGGTTGATCTAAATATTTTTCAGCGCTCATTTATTGTAAATCACGTGTGATATAAAAGTCTCTGTGTATCGTATTTATGTCTTTCTTTTTCTAAACCATTCCAATGGTTCTAAAGGTATAGTAAGGGTTGATTTTATGGCTATTTGGTTAATTTTCATTTTCGTATCATCTTCCCTAACTGGGTAAAGAAAAACAAGTCCGGTATATTATATACCACGCATTTATGGGGCTATTATATGGCATAATTTTAAAAGACCAACTACCTATTTGTAGGATGCAATCTTACAAAGCAATCAATAAGCGCATTCATGCACCGCAGAACGGGTATTGATTTAATAATTGTCCCAAAATAGTCTTTATTTGCCATTTGCAGCTGGAAACGATCATTCTATCCCCCCCACTCTATCAGCTTAACCACATTTAATCCGGCAGAAATAATAAACTCAATACCAATGGCAATCACTATAAATCCTACAATTCTAGATAAGGCGTTAATTCCCGAAGCGCCCAATACTTTCACAATAGGATGTGAACCGCGTAGCATAAAGAAAATCAACACACAACAGGCTACAATAGCTCCTAAAATGGTGGCCGTGTACATCACTCCGCTTGATTCTTGGTTGTAAGTAATTAATAAGGATATGGTTCCCGGTCCGGCAATCATGGGTATGGCTAAAGGAGTTAACGCAATGTCATCTCTAGAATGAATATCCTTTTTTACTCGATCGCGTTTCATTCCTTTATGTTCTGAGAATTTACCAGTTAATAAGGCAAATCCAGAGGAAGCAATAATTAACCCACCGGCAATCTTTAAAGAATCTACACTGATGCCGAAGAACAATAAAATGTACTTTCCTGCAAAGTAGGATATTACCAAAATGATCATCACGTTTAATGCGGTTTTAAAAGCAATTTGTGCACGTTCTGCTTTGGTTTGATCTGCGGTTAAACTCACAAACATAGGCACTGTGCTTAGGGGATTCATTACTGAAAAAAGGGCCCCAAATACTCCGAAAAATAGTTCCATTTGTTTTTGGCGCAAAAGAATGAAGCCCACTTTGTTTTTAACGCATTAACAAATTAGCAAACCGTTAATAAAAAGTGAATAATAACTTACCTAGGTTATCCATACATTAAGGAAAACCAATAGATTTGGGACTTGAAATTTTTAATTCATTACATGAAATCCGCCATACTTTCATCCCTATTCTTTATTGGGCTATTCGTTCCATGTTTCGCTCAAAACTCAATGGGTTACTTATTTGATTTAGAAGGAAATCCATTTTTAAATCAATACGAGCCTTTCCTCTATTCGCCATCAGAGTCGTTAACAGCATACGTTTATGCCAACCAATTTATGGAGGGTACAATTACATTCAATAACCAATCCAGTAAGGAGGCTCAACTTAAATTTATTAATGGAAAGGTTTTTACAACCGGTATAAATGGAGGGAGGGAACTAAAAGTAAAGACCAGCTCTTTTGTTTCGGCTAGAATTGGTCCGGATTCTTTATTCACTATTTCGCAATACAAAACACTATCATACATTAGGCAAACGGCCCAAACCATGATTAAAAATGGGACTCATATATGTTTATATGAAGGAGAAGCATATAACCTTGAATTTGCCAGCGTACCTAAAAGCAATAAATCCAACTCACCCTCGGTATTTCTAATGCGTCCTAAAAACACTACCGACTGGTTTGAGCTTGATATTTCGGTAAAGAAAAAGTACCTAAACTTTTTGAAGACCTATTTTGAGGAATCACAAGATTTAGAGCAACAGTTACAATTTCAAACTTATACTAACGGAAAGATTAATGAATTAATAAAAAGGCTGCAGTTTTTAGAATCGTTTAAAAACAAAACTCCTTTATATTTTAATAGTTTTTACATTTCACAAAACACTCCAACAAAAAATACCTTAAAGGCCTATTGTGTGGAGTATGGAAAAGAAATATTTGTATTAGAATTTTATAAGGATTCTAAAAAAGTGCTATCCCTTTCCTATTCAGACTTGGTGAACATGACCAAAGAAGGATTATTGCGTTCCTACTATCCAAATGGACAGGTAAATCAAGAAAAAGTAATTGAAGGCAACAGCACCAAACGCATTACCTATAATAATTCGGAGGGAAAAGTTACTCATGAAATTAAAAAAGTGGTTAACGATCCCTATTCGCCATTAATCATTTACGCCAATAAATACGCTACTATTTACGATAATGATGCGCCAATAGATTCGATCAATTTTGTGGATTCGCTAAACAGCAGAACCATTTATCAAGCTTTTAAAGAAGGAAAAATAACCTATTCTTATTTCGAGGATGAGGGGAAGGAAATCTATCAAATTACGCAACCTGGATTGGATTTAAACCTATCAGAACTGCAAAACCTTTTTATTTTAGATACAAAAACCCGAAAATATTCTACCACCTTAAAGAATCAAGAGTTTGGATATGCATTGATTTTAGTACGAGTGAATACCAAGGGTAAAATAACCCAATTAAAAAGCATTCATACCTTATCTTCCGAGCACAAAACCACCATTAATGAGGTACTTAAAAGTTCATCGATTAATGGCTTGAAAATAGGAAAATACAAAATAGATAGTAAGCCGGTAACCTATGAAGTTGTCATACCCTTACTTTTCAAAAAGGTAAACAAGCTACCCAATCCAAGGTCTTCCTATAATTATATGCATGATCAGCAATTTCATCATACACCTTCCTACTCCCCTTTCTAAATCCTGTTAAAACTCTATGAAAAAGGCCATTTTATTTTAGCTTGATAATTCTATCGGTTTTCTTTTGATTCCATCGGAAAAAAATTAAATGACTCAGATCAAATTCAAAATCTAGCCACACCTTTAAAATGACTCGCCATAAAGTTTGACATTTCATCCTATTAAAACGACAGTTCGGTAACCTTTAATTTATAAAACAGAACTAGCGCAGCACATTTGCTTTCACAAACCAAGTGTTATGAAATCAACTGTACTCGTTTTATTTATTCTATTCTCTGCCACCTTAGGCGCTCAAACCATTTCCGGTGTTGTTACTGACATAGACGGAAACCCGCTTCCAGGAGCTAACGTATATATTGAAAATACCTTTACCGGTACTTCTACCGATGCCAACGGAAAGTATGCCTTTTCTTTTACAGATACCGGAGTTTTTGTTCTGATTACAGAATTTGTAGGATTTGATAATCACCGTCAAAGTTTACAACTACTAGGAACAAACCACCAATTAGCCATTAAGCTGAAAGAGACTTTTAACGAACTCAAAGCCGTTACCATTACTGCAGGTAGTTATGGTACTGGAAAAGCGGAAAAGGCGCTCGTTATGTCTTCCTTAGAAATGGTAACCACCGCAGGTTCTTTAGGCGATATCAATGCAGCCATGCGCTCTTTGCCTGGAACCAGTAATAATGGAGAATCCGGAAAACTATTTGTTCATGGCGGTGAAGGCCGTGAAACCGGGACTTATATTGATGGTATTTATGTGCATCAACCCTACACCTCCAGCGCTCCAAATATGGCGGTAAGAGGACGGTTTAACCCGTTTATGTTTCAAGGAACATCTTTCAGTACTGGAGGATATTCTGCAGAATACGGACAAGCACTTTCATCAGTACTTACTTTAAACACCAACGATATGCCCGATGAAGATGCATTAAACATTTCGTTAATGACCGTGGGTGGCGATTTAGCCGGAACAAAAAAATGGAAAAACGGTGCATTAACGGTTTCTGGTAACTACATCAATTTAAAACCATACATGAGTTTGATTCCACAAAACTACGAGTGGAACAAAGAACCACAAGCCTACGGTGGTTCTATGAACTTTCGTCAAAAAACAAAAGGGTCTGGAATGTTTAAAGTTTATGCTTCTATGGATCAAAGTAACTTATCGCAGTTTCAGTCTACCCGCGATGGCACTAGTGCCACATTACAAACCGATGTACAAAACAACAATCAATTTGTAAATGTGAATTGGCACGGCTCTCCTTCCAAAAAATGGTACATTACTATTGGAGGATCATTCACCAATAACAAAGATCAATTTACCCGAAGAGACGATATCCTTACGCAAAAAATGATGGGAAATCATGTAAAAGGAACGGCTAAATATCACTTAAGTGAAAAGATTAGAATCCGCGGAGGAGTTGAAAATATTCACACTGATTTTGGTAACCAGTATAAGCGTTTAAATCAAGAAGGTGACAGCTCGGTTAGCTTTCACGAAAACCTTACAGCCGGCTTTTTAGAAGCACAAGTGTATACCTCAGCCAAACTCCTTTTCAATATTGGCGTTCGTGGAGAAAATTCGCAATACCTGAACAGAAGTACCGTAAGTCCACGCCTTTCTATGGCTTACAAAACAGGTGAGAATTCTAGTCTTTCTGCGGCTTACGGATGGTTTTACCAAAACCCAATGAACGAACACTTATTAAACAGAGATTACCTAGCTAACGAAATGGCACAACATTATGTAATCAGCTATAATCAAACCATCAAAGACCGAACTTTTAGAACCGAGTTATATTACAAAGGTTACCAGAATTTGGTTAAATATGGTAATTCTATTACGGCTCCTTATACCAATTCTGGTGATGGATACGCTTACGGGATTGATGTGTATTTAAAAGACAAAAAATCTATCAAAAACGGATCTTACTGGATTTCCTACTCTTACCTAAAAGCCGAAAGAAACTTTAGACATTATCCCTCTACCGCTACCCCAACTTTTACCGTACCCCACAGTTTAACGGTGGTGTATAAGCATTGGATTGGCGATTGGCGTTCGTATGTAGGTGGATCTTTTAGATACGGGAGTTCACGTGTGTTTAATGACAAAAATTCCGCAGAATTTAATGCTGGAAAACTTCCAGATAACTTGAGCTTAGATTTAAACTGGAGTTTTTTATACCGTCAAAACATCATCTTATATGCTTCGGCAACCAATGTATTGGGATTTGAACAAGTTTTCGGTTACAACTATGATGTAGTTCCTAACTCAGAAGGTGTGTACGGTCGCACTCCTACCCTACCCGCTGCTAAGAGTTTCTTTTTTGTAGGATGCTTCATTACACTAACCAAAAAAGGCGAAACCAATCAACTAGATAAAATCAATTTTTAATCAACTAAAACAAATATTATGAAAACGTTTACCACAATAATTGCATTGCTATTAACCGGACAATCGTTTGCAGGTAACTCAGCCTACGAACAAGCTATGGAAGCGGCATTAAGCCAATTTGCCACTTCAAAAAGTGTAGAAGACATGCAATCTACCGCAAATTCATTTCAACGTATCGCAAAATTTGCCGATGCCGAATGGTTGCCCGAATATTACCAAGCACATTGCTACGTTTTGATGAGCTTTATGATCAAAGATGGCGCTCAAAAAGATGCTTACCTAGATGTGGCAGAAAAATCAATTACCAAGGTGCTTGAACTGCAACCTACAAACACCGAAGCCTATGCACTCCAAGCATTTTTATACACCGGAAGATTGGTGGTTGACCCGATGACACGTGGTAGAGAATACAGCATAAAATCGCATGAATCATTGAAAAAAGCACTCGCTATTAATCCTACTAATCCTAGAGCCTTATATTTACAACTCACCAATGAAATTGGAACGGCAAATTTCTTTGGTACAGATACCTCCATTTTTTGCGAACGTATTGAAACGTTGCAAACCAACTGGGACAGCTATAATCAAGTAGCTGACATGAATCCATCTTGGGGGAAAAATCAAGCCCAGAATCTAAAAGCCGATTGTAACAACTAAATTTTAAACATCAAAAACCAAATATCATGAAATCAATTATTCTAACTTCAATCATCGCCTTATTCTCTATGGTAGGGATGGCTCAAAACACATTAACCATTAAAATTACTGAACTAGAAAAGAACACCGGAACCGTTTTTATTAGTCTATCAGATGCCAATGAAAAAGTGGTTCAAAAAACCAAAGGAACGGTAGAAAACGGTGTTTGTACGGTGATGTTAACCAATATTGAAAGTGGTAAGTATGCGGTTACGTATTACCATGATGCCAACGACAACGGTAAATTAGACACCGGAATGTTTGGCAAACCCGAAGAAGGTTACGGTTATTCAAATGATGCCCGTGGATTTATGGGCCCTGCTGATTTTGAAGACCAAATTTTTGAAATCAACTCCGACCTTCAAATCACCTTGAAAACGGTAAACTAATTAAATCGCTATCTGCATCACAAAAGAAATTATATTTGAGAAATGAAGTTAACAGCAGTCATAAAACCATTTAAAAACATTTGGCAAGTCTTTATTGTGATGACCTTGCTTGACTTTGTTTTTCTTCATTTCTGTTGGCCACAATCGTACAATAGCGTTGGCTCTTTTGTGGTGGCTAATATTTGGGGCACCACCATTTGGGTAACTCAGGCCGTAGGAAACAGCGCTGTTTTTCATTATTTAGATGAAAAATTACCCTGGCGAGATGGCATGCTTAAAAGAGCATTGGCCAATATTGTGGGTATTGCCATTTACTCTACCCTAGCATACTTTGTGGTTCAAGTCATTATGTTTACCATTTTTGTTCCTGAAGTAACTTGGTCTGAAATGGTGAGTCAAACCTTAGAGTCGACTAAAATCACACTTTCCATTTCTTTTGCCATTTCCTTTCTGCTTACTTTCATTGGATTTGGTAAAAACATGATTACCATGGAGGTAGAAAAGGAACGTTTACAAACCGAAATGATTCGTTACAAATACGATTCCTTAAAGAGTCAAATTAATCCGCACTTTCTGTTCAATAGCTTTAATGTGCTTACGGAATTGGTGTATGAAGATCAAAAATTGGCGGAGAAATTTATTCGTCAGTTAAGTGACCTCTATCGTTATGTACTGGATGCAAAAGAGGTGGAACTTATTGCGTTAGAAAAAGAAGTGGAGTTTATCGAATCCTTTACCTTTCTTTTAAAAACACGTTTTGAAAATCGGGTGCAATTTGAGTTGGAGGTTCCCTTCTTTGCAAGCGAAATGGTGATTCCCATGTCGTTACAATTGCTCATAGAAAACTGTATTAAACACAATCAGGCTACCACAAAAAAACCATTAGTGGTTAAGATTTTCCGTACGGGAAATGTGGTAACGGTTGAAAACAATTGGCAACCCAAAACAACACCTGTTGAATCGCATAAAATTGGGTTGACCAATTTAACGGAACGTTACGCCTACTTCACAGAAGAAAAAGTAATCGTTACTCAGAACGAAGAATCATTTATAGTATCCATTCCAATCATTTCACAGCAATAGTATGAGAGCCATAATTATTGAAGACGAACCACGTGCCGCACGTAGATTGGAAAACTTGATTCTGGAAACAGATGCGTCTATTCAAATCATAGCTAAATTAGAATCTATTCAAGAATCGGTTGAATTTTTGTCATTTAGTATGGTAGACCTCATTTTTAGTGATATTGAATTGGCAGATGGGCTCAGCTTTGAAATATATGAATCTCTGGGTACTGTCCCTCCTATTATTTTCACCACGGCTTATGATCAATATGCTATAAAGGCTTTTAAGAATAATGGGATCGATTACCTACTAAAACCCGTAGATGGCCAAGAATTATCAAAGGCATTGAATAAGTTAAAGTCTTTATCGAAACCTGCCATTGACCCCATGGTTTTACAAGCATTGGCTTCGCAACTCAAAACCGAAAGTGTTGCCTACAAAGACCGTTTTATGGTAAAGGTGGGCCAACATATTAAAACGCTTTTAACCTCTAATATTCAAGCATTTTATAGCATGGATAAGGGTACCTATGTTTTCACTAATAAACAGAGAAGCTATGTTATTGATTACTCGTTAGAACAACTAGAAGCTAGCTTAGATCCCAATCGCTATTTCCGAATCAACCGAAATTTCATCATTGCCATTGACGCGCAAATGGATATTGTTTCATGGAGTAATAGCCGTTTAAAAATTGATTTACTTGGATATACCGAAGACATGATTATTGTGTCTAGAAACAAAACCAAAGAATTTAAACACTGGCTCGGTAGCAATTAACCCTGCATTAACCTTGGGCTGTTATTATTTGCTTCTTACGGGATGGCTAATAAACCTACCTCTGTGGTTATATTTGCGCACGTAAAAACCAAATTCAATGAATAAATCAATTTTACTTGCCATTAGTGCAATCACCTTTGTTGTTATGTCATGTAGCACTACTGAGAAAAAAGAAACGGTAGTTGAAGATACTGCAGTTACTTATGATTCTACCGACTTCCATACCTATGCGCAAAAGAAAGATGCCTATGTAACCCACCTGGATTGGGATGCTCAAGTAGATTTCGATACGCGAATTATTACCGCAACGGCCACTTGGGATTTTGTAAATGTAAGTGACACCGATACCATTGTTTTTGATATTGTTGATCTAAATATTTCTAAAGTTACGTTGGATAACGGACAAGAAACTGGGTTTAAAATTGGAGCGGCTAAACCTCATATGGGAGCTCCTCTTTACATTGCTGTAACTCCAGAAACAAAGAAAGTTAGTATTACTTACCAAAGTTCTCCAAGCGCGGGGGCTGTTTTATGGTTAAACCCACAACAAACGTACGGAAAGAAACATCCATTTATGTTTACCCAATCGGAAGCTATTTTAGCCAGAACTTGGATTCCATGTCAAGATTCTCCGGGAGTAAAATTCACGTACAATGCCAAGGTGAAAGTCCCAACCGATTTATTAGCCTTAATGAGTGCTACCAATCCGCAAGAGAAAAACGAAACAGGAGTTTACGAATTTGAAATGAATCAGCCTATTCCTAGTTACTTGTTGGCACTTGCTGTAGGTGATTTAGAATTTGGAGCGTTAGGTGACCGTACTGGAGTTTATGCAGAACCAGGTCAACTTGCCGCTTCGGTTCACGAGTTTGGTGAGACCGAAAAAATGGTTCAAATTGCCGAAGAGCTTTTTGGAAAGTATGCTTGGGAACGATATGATATGTTAGTACTTCCACCCTCTTTTCCTTTTGGAGGAATGGAAAATCCACGTTTAACATTTGTAACTCCTACCATTATTGCAGGCGATCGTTCGTTGACCGCTTTGATTGCACACGAATTGGCGCATTCTTGGTCGGGTAACTTGGTAACAAATGCCAACTGGAATGACTTCTGGATGAACGAAGGATTCACGGTTTATTTAGAAAGAAGAATCATGGATTCTTTAAATGGCACGGATTACTCAGACATGTTATCTATTTTAGGTTCTCAAGATTTAGCCTTTTCTTTAAAGGATTTACCAGCTGAAGACACCCGTTTAAAACTAGAGTTAAAAGGAAGAAACCCTGATGATGGAATGACAGACATTGCCTACGAAAAAGGCTTTTTCTTTTTGTCTATGCTTAAAAATGAGTTTGGTAAAAAACGAATGGATGATTTCTTAAAGCAATACTTTACAGATCATACATTTAAAAACATTACTACCGAGCAATTCATTGTGTATATGGATAGCAACCTTATTGGTGCAGACTCCATGAAACGTCCAAACCTTCAAATTGAAAAATGGATATATGAGCCAGGGTTACCTCAAAACAGTCCTGAATTTACTTCTGCACGATTTCAAAGAGTGGGTTCTTCTCTAAAAGCATGGTCTGACGGTGCTTTTTCTTTAGATGAAATTGAGGTAAGCGAATGGTCTACTAATGAGTGGTTACAATTTATTAGAAAGTTACCTGATACGTTAAACATAGACCGATACGCTGAACTAGATAATGCCTACCATTTCACCCAATCAGGCAACAATGAAATTTTAGCTATTTGGTTAGAAAAAAGTATCAAAGCGGGTTATACCAAAGTAGATCCTGCCGTTGAAGAATTTTTAATCCATGTAGGAAGACGTAAATTTTTAACTCCATTATATAGAGCATTATTAGAAGTAGATCCAAGTGGCACTAGAGCTACTGAAATCTATACTAAGGCGCGACCAAACTACCATTCTGTATCTACCGAGACATTAGACAAACTTTTAAAGTATTCTCTTTAAGATATTTCTTACATTAGCATACTCGTAACAGACTAAACACAAAATATGATTAATAAACTTTTAACAGCTCTTACTGGAGTTCTACTTATTCCAGCTCTAGGTTTCTCTCAAATTGATTTAATTCCTCACGTAGGATATAACTTTGGTGCTAAGGTTCCTATTTACGGTGGTGAAATTAAGGTGAAAGGAAATACTACTTATGGTATCAATTTAGACTACAACCTAGATAGAGATAATGCCATTCAGTTTTCTTATAGCACCACGGTATCCACTACAACTATTCGAGATTACTACGGACCAAGTGGTGGCGCCACAGAACATTTTGCCGATGTACTAGAAAATTATTTTCTTTTAGGTGGGGTACGTTATTTTAGTGATGGTCCTATTCAGCCATACGGAAACTTCAACATCGGGGCCGCTTACTATAAATTCACCAACATGAATGACTATTACGCTCAGATTGGGCAAACTGATTTTACCCGTTTTGCCATTGGTTTTGGATTAGGGGCTAAAATCATGATGTCAGAAAGAATTGGAATTGACGTACATATTAGAGGGCTTGCTCCTATTCAATGGGGTGGAGTTGGTATTGGCGTTGGAACTGGAGGCGCAGGTGCTGGGGTTTATGCTGGTTCAAGCTTCCTTTCAGGAGATGTAGGTGGAGGCTTAATCTTCCGCTTAGGAGAATAAGTGAAAAATATTCTAAAAAAAGGGATGCTGAAGCATCCCTTTTTTTTACCCATAAACGGTTTTAGTTTTTAATAAAAGTAGCCTTCTCTACCCCCTGGGTTGAAGTAACCTCCATAAAATAAGTCCCAATGGGTAATTCAGCAACATTTACCTCCATAAGACTTCCAGTACCTACTGTTTTAAGAACCGATTTACCTGAAATATCTATAACATTAATACCCAAAATTTTATTCTCCGCCTGAACAGATAAAACGTTTTGAACTGGATTCGGAAATAAATTAACCTGCAACCCCGCTACCTCCGTAATACCGCTCGAAATGTCTTCAGTAATAACCGTATTGGGAATATTCACAAACTCATCACCCGTGGTCATTCCATCACCATTATGAGCTAAAGCCACGCCATAAAAAGTAACCACACCGCTCCCTGAGGCTGGGGCAGTCCACACCATTTCATACTCCCCATTGCTAATCGCGCCAGTTTGTTCAAAATACCATCTTCCGTTTAATGGCGTAATGGCAGTATTTACAGAGGGTGAAGAACAAGTTCCTGCACTCGTGTTATCCGATAACAACCCCGTAACCTGAAATCCATGCCCCACATTACCCGAAGATTGCACGCGTACTTTTAGGTTGTATACTTCACCAGGAACATAAGCAGTTACTGATCCACCACTCATATCTGTTAGCTGAATAATTGCAGAGGTAGAAAAATTACCAGTTGCCATATGGCATTGTGTACACGCCACATCGCTTACAGGGCTTCCTGTTCGATCTTTACTTTGAATTTTGGCCACTCCTCCAGAAGCACTTATCCATAACAAGGCACCTATTCCCAAAATAATAGGTGAAAAAATGTAAGTCTTTTTCATATTGATTGATTTGATTCTGGGTGAATTTAATACTTTTTTTTCACAAAAAAACATGCTATTTTTTTGTGTTTAAAAGGGTCATATTTCATAATTTTGAGATAAGCACAAATACTATGGCTAATAAGATTACTAAGGAGGAACTCCTAGAATTAAAGACAAAAGAAGATTTATTAAAATTACTTTCAGGTAAACAAGTATCTATTTCAAAAATTGAGCGCACATTAGCTTACGAAAAAGATTTGAGGTACTTACAAATGGAGTTAGTAAAACTTCAAAACTGGGTAATGAAGAACAAAAAGAAAGTGATGATCATCTTTGAAGGTCGCGATGCCGCTGGGAAAGGAGGGTCTATTAGAAGATTTGTGGAGCATTTAAATCCTCGTTCTATGCGTGTGGTAGCCTTAAACAAACCTACAGAATTAGAACGCGGTCAATGGTATTTTAGAAGATATGTCAAAGAGCTACCTCAACCTGGTGAAATCGTTTTCTTTGATAGAAGCTGGTATAATAGAGCAGTAGTAGAACCTGTTATGGGCTTTTGCAGCGAAGAACAATACAAAACCTTCTTAAAACAAGTTACGGAGTTTGAACAAATGCTAATGGAAGAAGGCGTGGAAATAATCAAATTCTGGTTTTCTATTGACAAAGAGGTTCAAATGGCGCGTTTCACAAGTAGAAAAACCGACCCCTTAAAGTTATGGAAGATTTCACCGGTGGATGAAAAAGGACAAGAGTTATGGGACAGATATAGCCATTTTAAGGAAGAAATGTTCACCCACACTCACACCATGGTATCGCCATGGACAATTATTCATGCCAATAACAAGAAGGTTGCCCGGCTTGAGTCTATGAGATACATACTCTCCAAATTTGATTACGATGGAAAGGAAGACGCCTTAACTTATTTAAATCCAGATCCAAATATTGTAATGCGTTACCAACGACTAAACCATTTAAACGCCTAATTATGCTAGATTTAAAAGAAAAAGACATTAAACTATTAACATCAAAAGCAGGATTAAAGGTTCTTTTATCTCAACGAAACTTTGATGTAGAAAAAGCACTACGTAGAATTAAATATGAAAAAGGGCTATTAAATTGGCAAATTAAGCTTTTAAAACTGCAGCATTACGTTACCGAAAATAACAAACGAGTGATTGTCATTTTTGAAGGGCGTGATTCGGCAGGTAAAGGTGGCGCCATTCGAAGAATAACCCAGTTCTTAAACCCTAGGTCTCTTAAAACAGTGGCCTTACCAAAGCCAACCCTTGAGGAAGGAGATCAATGGTACTTTCAACGATATGTTTCTCACCTACCCAAACATGGTGAAATTCTATTTTTTGACCGTAGTTGGTATAACCGTGCAGTAGTGGAACCCGTGAATGGTTTCTGTACAGAAAAGCAATATGACAAATTTATGTCAGAGGTAAATGATTTTGAGAAAATGATTCAAGACGATGATACTATTCTCATTAAATTGTATTTCTCTATATCAAAAGAAGAACAGCTTAGAAGATTTACTAACCTACAAAATAACCCATTAAAAAAATGGAAATACAGTAAGGTAGATAGTCAAGCTCAAGAGTTATGGGATCAATATACCCACTATAAGAAATTGATGTTTGAAAAAACCCATACCGATCATGCTCCTTGGAAAATTATTAACGCAAATAAAAAAGGAGTTGCGAGGTTTGCTGCAATCGAATACATTATTAATCAGGTTATGCAGGGAAAGCCATTGGATTAACCATGCTTTTTAATCAGTTCTTTAAATAAACTTACCGTTACCGGCTTTCCAATGTATCCTTCTACCCGAGAGTTAAGCATTAGTTTTCTATTATCGGAAATTTCAATAGTAGCACTTACTAAATAAATGATTGCTTTCTTATCAAATGCATCAAATACTTGGGTGATTTGTTCCGCCACATAATACCCATTGAATATAGGCATATAAATATCTACAAGAAAAATGGTGTTCGTAGTAAACGAATTTTCATCCTCCCGCTGCAGCCAATTCAACATTTCTGTTGAATGGTTAAATTTTGTCAATGCAATACTTTGATCTACCCTTGATAGCAAACGCTCACCAATCATTAGATCAATCTCATTATCATCTACAATAACTATGGATAATTTATCACTCACTCGTTCCTGGAAGTATTAATTTGATTTCTGTGCCCTTACCGAAAGTAGACCGTAAATCTATAGACCCTGCTAATTTTTCAATAGCTTCACTCACAATAAATAGCCCAAGACCTGTACCTGTTTCATCTTGTTTAGCTCGATAAAACATATTAAAAACTTCCTCTTTTTTATCTTCTTTTATACCTACTCCATTATCTTTTACAATGATTTCTGCCTTTTCAGAGGTAATGGTTCCCGTAACCTCCACAAACTTATTAGTTTCTTCTTCTCTTTGATACTTAAAAGCATTCGAAATCAAATTACTCAAAATGGTTTTTACGTTCATTTTATTGGAGAGGAAACTGTCAGATTGCTCTAGATTTACCTGGAACTTGACTCCTTGAGCGCTTGGATGATACTTTATACTCTCAATAATTTCATCTACGACTTTATTAAAGTCTATTCGGTCACCAAATTGTTTTCCCTGAGAACCTTTATAATGGTCAATAATTTGATGGATATACCCATCTAATTTATCTACCATTCCTTTAATGGTTTGAAAGTACTCTAAAGATTTTGGATCTTGGACATCCACTTCAGCCAAATTAGCTATTCCCAAAATGGACATTAATGGAGACCGCAAATCGTGCGAAACACTGTAAACAAATTTGTCTAGTTCGTTATAGGCCGATTGTAAAGACTCATTTTTATCCGAAAGGTTTTTTCGCGTGTCAAATAGGTCCATCGCATCTTGAATAGCCAAACGAACTAAATCATTATTCCAAGGCTTGTCAATATAACGATATACTTGACCCTTATTAATAGCGTCAATAACCGCCTTAATATCAGAGTAACCGGTTAGAATAACCCGAACCTTATTGGGGTAAATATGTCTAATCTTCTCAAAAAACTCGACTCCGGTGACATCAGGCATTCGCTGGTCTGAGATAATCACTTTTATATCTGGATAACTCTTTAAGTTCTTCAGTGCTTCCACAGCGTTAATTGCGGAATACACCTTGAACTCTTTTCTAAAGGTTGACCTAAAAGAGTTTATGTTGTTTTGTTCGTCATCAACGTACAAAACAGCTCCATCCTGCTCTTGTTTGAAATCAATCATAGTGGTGGTTTTGTGGTGTCAGTAATAGGTAGTGATAAAATAAACTCTGTTCCTATACCTAGCTCAGAATTTACCTTTATGGTGCCATTCATTTTTTCAATAATAGTAAACACAATAGACATTCCAAGTCCGGTGCCTTCTCCAACTGGTTTAGTTGTAAAGAATGGTTCATATAGTTTGTTTATAACGTCTTGCGACATTCCAATTCCATTGTCTTTAATGGCAATAATTGCGTTATTGTTTTCGAGTCTGGTTGAAATCTCAATTTTACCATCTTGCGTTTCTTTGGATTTCACTGCATGTATCGCATTTGAAAGAATATTCATAAACACTTGGTTCATTTTTCCTCCATAGCAATCAACGTTTGGAATACCCGAAAAGTGGGTTTCTACTTCTAAATAGTGTTTAATATTACTATTGAGTAAAACTAACGTTGCATGCAACCCTTCTTCCAGATTTACTTTCTTTAAATCTTCCTCATCTAACCTTGAGAAAAGCTTTAGTCCCTGAATTATTTCAACCGTTCTATTGGCACCGTCTTTCATTCCATCCAGTAATTGATTAATCTCATCTACCAGATATTCGTATTCTACCTCTTCCTTTAATTCATCTATCTCCCACATTTTCTCTGGAGATACATTTTCCTTCGCAATGGATTCTGTTCGTTCAAAAAGCTCAATGATATCTTCTACGTCACGTTTTAATGGCGAAACATTAGAACTTACAAAATTTATTGGATTATTTATTTCATGAGCAATACCGGCTGTTAATTGACCAAGTGACGACATTTTCTCAGCGTTAACCAACTGCGACTGAGCACTTTTTAGCTCTAAATATGCCTCCTCAATTTCTGAGTTTTTTTCCTCTAATTTACTTTTTGACTTCTCTAGTTCATCTGTTCGTTTTACCACCTTTTGCTCCAACACCAAATTTTGTTCTTGAATAATAGTTGCTTTTTCCTTTTCTAAACGGAACGACTTTGATACGGCTTCTTTTTGTTCATTTTTTAAGATGTTAATTCTGTTAGCTAGGGCAAAAGAAAGTAAAACCGTCTCGAGTCCTGCCCCCATGGTCATCGTCAATGTGGTGAAGGTATTTCTTTCCACTACTCCCACTTCAGATAATACGAATATTAAAATTCCCACTAAAAAAACCGACCAGGATATTAAATAGAAACGTGCAGGCTTATAACCTGCTAACATGACGTTTATAGCGACTCCCAAAATAAACAATGCCGCAAGGGGTTGTAGGCCAAGTAAAATGGCATTTACCAAAGTATTTTCAAACCATACTAAAATACCTAAAAGGGTATATAACCCTAAAAGCAACTTAGATACTTTAAACAATTTAGGCGCATTCGTTTTTGTTTTCAGAAATGAATTCATGAAGATTATTCCAAAAAATGTTCCTACAGTGGTTAAAAACTCAACTCCATACTCTTGCAAAAAGATACTATTAGGCCAGAAATACTGAAAGGAGAATCCAAATAACACGGTTTGCAAAATAGCAGTAAAGAAAGATTGAACCACATAAATTAAATACACTGTTTCCCTAATCATTAAATACAGAAACAGGTTATAGAATATCATTACGATAAAAACACCTAAAATTATAGCGAACAATATATTCCCATTTTGTTCATGGTTAAAGATATCTGTGTCTCTTCCAATCATGAAATTAAAAGAAGTTTTTACATTGTTCTTAATACGAACATAAACCTCTTTTTCCGTTTTGGAAGTTTCTAAATCAAAGATAAAATGAGTGGTTTGGTATTTACGTTCACCAAAATTTAAATTATTACCATAAAGAGTTTTTTTCCAAGTACCCTTCGCGGTTATTTGGAAAACCTCAATGGTATCAATATTAGCTTGATCAAAAAATAAAACGACATCCTCAATACTTTCCGCATTTCGATAGTTAAATCGAATCCACGTAACCCGTGTATTTTGAAGTTCCGAATAATTTTCCTTTGTTAAAATATAAAAAGGTTCTTCAGAAACTTGATGAATATCAAAAGAATTGGAAGAGTCAATAAAAAACTCATATTCCCGAACACGTTGAATGGGTTCCTCCTCACTTATAACCATCACAGGGGAAGTCCTCCCTATTACAGGAAGGAAAAATACAAACACTATTACTTTTACCCACTTCATTTTATACCACCCCAATTTCTTGTACCGATGATAATTGCAACTGGTACTCTAATTCAAATTCACCCTTCGGCCATTTTTCCATGCAAACAAAAAAATGTTTTTCTCGCAACCTCATTATTTCTATACGTTCGTATTCAATTGCCAAGGGCAAAAGCTCAATATCATTTAATACAATGGCCGTAGCCACTAAATCTAATTTAGGATAGTTAAATTTACCCTCATTACCCACTGTGGTAATTACTTCAAAGCCTTTTTGAATGGCTTTTCGTAGCGTATGTCTTGCAACTAAGGCTACCAATTTAGAAAGATTGGCTTGTTTGGCAATAGCAATGCAAATTCTTACAAGTATATTACTTCCTATTCCTAAACCCGCAATTTCGTGTGAATTCCATAACCCACAAACCTCTGCTACTCCATTATCAATCAACTGATCAATTTCAGAATAAATGCTTTTATCTACCTGTGCAATTGCCTCAACCATAGGCAATTCCTTTTCACGATTGGCCACATGCAGCCTTGCCCCTCCTACTACTTTATTTTCATTAGCGGTATCTTCCACAACCATGACATATACAAAGGGATCATGAATCCAATCGTTTCTACCAGACGTGACTTTGACACCAATATCCTCCAAAACTTTGCGATGACCTTCCGCAAATTTCTCACCCGCTGCCACATCATCAGGAGCTCTAAAAGCACGTACTCTTAACATAAGACTCCTACATTATTCATAATCATTATTATATACATGGGCAATATGAAACAAACCACCCTATCACTCATTGATGTTTTTCATCATCTATTTTATTATTTCTTCTAAATCCACAAAGTACCTTCCAGAAACTTTAAACTGATTCAATAATATGCGTCTTGAAACATCCGCTCCAATGGCACCACCCAAAATTACTGATGTTGCAAGTTGTGGCCATGTACTAATAGATTTCTTTACCTCGGCTAAAGAACTTTTCGCTCTCTCTGAAAGCTCATCAAAACCTAATATTTGTAAAATTACTGGAATTTTTTCTGGATTAGACAAATCACTCAATTTTGCAGAATCTATTCCATCCACTCTTCCGTGAAAAATGGGACGTTCGGGTTCCAAATCAAACCTTTCTACATCCAACATACCTCTATCGGAAGTATCCATAATAACAGGAATTCTATTTTCTTTAGCAAATTCACGGGCTTGAATTTTAATATCTAACCCGTCACACTCGTCCACTAAAATATTCAATTTCCCATCATCAAGCATGAATTCTTTCATGTTAGCAGTTTTTAAACCATCGCCAAAAACCTTCACCTTAAGAAAAGGATCAATTTCCAAAATTTCTCGCGCGGTTGCAATCACTTTGGGAACCCCTAGATTATACAAGGGAGTTCTTATTCTGTTCAAATTAGAAAGTTCAAGAGTATCAAAATCTGCTAACCTTAATTCGCCACAACCTCTTTCCATTGTTAAGGTTAACGCAATAGATTGACCAACGCTTAAACCAATAATACCAATGATTTTATCAGACAGTCGGTTCTGTTCTTCCCGTGTTATTTTATTTTGATTTCTATTCGTCCGAAGTTCAATAAAATCTTCTTTAGGCAAGATATGTACCAATTTATTATTCCAAGCATAATATACCCAAACTCCAAAATGTTCTGGACTGGTTCCTTGGTACACCTTGTCCATTTGACTTTTTAAATCCAACCCTTCTATTCCACCAGGATTTCGAGACAAGACCAATTCTTTAACCTGATTCTCGATTTCATTACTAACTGAAATATGGGGATTGTCAGTTATTAACTTACGTAGCGATAGTCTAGAAGATTCATCCGATAAGTCAAAGAGTTTTGGTTCAAATTCAAAGTTGTTACTTTGAGTAGATTTTAATAATTCTTTCATATACATTTTGCTAGGAATCAACCTATATCAAAAGTAACCATTTCACTTCCCCGCTTGTGAATTGGATTTTCAATAAAACTGCAATTAATATCATCAAAAATTTATTTTCCATTATTTTGTCAAAACATGTAAGGAATTTGGAGTATTTTCGAGTTGAAATACCCCAAAAACGAATAAATATGTCTGAAGATTTAAAGGAAATGAAAGACAAGGACAAATTGACCTTACTGTATGTGGATGATGAAGTAAATAACCTTCGAAGCTTTAAAGCAGCCTTTCGTAGGGACTTTAAAATATATACAGCTGAATCTGGAGCCGAAGGGCGAAAAATATTAGATGAACGAGAAATTTCTATTGTTTTAACAGATCAGCGAATGCCTTTTATGACTGGCGTAGAATTTTTAGAATCTATTGTAAATGATTTTCCAGAAACTATTCGAATCCTAATTACCGGATTTAGTGATATTCAAGCAGTAATTGATGCAATTAATAAAGGTAGAATTTACCATTATGTTCAAAAACCATGGAATGAAAACTATTTGAAAAACATCATTTCAAACGCTTTTGAAACCCATCGTTTGAGAAAAGAAAACAAATTTATGATGGACCAATTAAAATTGTCAAATGAGCAATTAGAATTTCTTCTTCGACAAGAAATGCTTTCGTAAAATACTTGAAGGAGATGATTTAATCATCTCTTTTTTTGTCTAAAAGATTTAGTTAACCCCTACATTTGCATCATGGAATGGATGGAATTAGGATATTGGGGTATGTTTTTTTCTTCCATTTTGGCCGCAACCCTTTTGCCTTTTGGTTCAGAAGCGGTATTTATTGGTTTGCTTTACGCTAAATATGATGAAATCACTTTAATTGTTGTAGCAGGAACCGGAAACACTATTGGCGGAATGATTACTTACTACATAGGACGCCTGGGTAAATGGGGCTGGCTGGAAAAATGGTTTGGAATTTCAAAGACAACAATTGATAAATACATGCTTAAAATTCAAAAAAATGGATGGCTCTATGCTTTTTTTACCTGGCTGCCTGGGGTTGGAGACCCCTTAGCTGCGGGAATAGGCTTTGCAAGAATACCTTTGGTCATTTCCACTTTCTGGATGTTTGTAGGTAAAACTATGCGGTTTTTTGTTTTAGCCCTGATGTATAAATATGGCATAGAATGGTTCTAAACCTATTACTTCTAAACAAAAGGAAGCTTACCTTTGCATGAAATTTAAATTTATGGCTACTGTAAATCAAAACCTATCAGATTATAATCCTGACACCGTACCTAACGGTGTAGAATTTAGAATTGCAATTGTAAGAAGTGAATGGAATGATGATATTACTTCAAATTTAGCACAAGGAGCTGAAGAAGCACTTTTGGAAAATGGAGTTCTTCCTGAAAATGTTTCAAGAATTGATGTCCCAGGTGCCTATGAATTGCCTTTAGCAGCCCAATGGTTATCTAAAAAAACTCAAATTGATGCCATTATTTGTATTGGAACAGTAATAAGAGGTGAAACTGCTCATTTCGATTACGTGTGTCAAGCTGTTTCACAAGGTTGTAAAGACGTTGGATTAGAATCAAGCAAACCCGTTATTTTCGGAGTTTTAACGGACGATAACAAACAACAATCTATAGATCGTAGTGGCGGAATACACGGAAACAAAGGCATTGAAGCAGGGGTCACGGCATTAAAAATGTTAGGTTTAAAAAAAGCGCTAAGCTAATTATAAGCCATTTGTTATAACCAGCACCATTCCAGAGTAATCTTTGATATCTCCATTATATCTTCTTACTTGAATGGTGTATGAGTACATGGAATTGTGAGAAACGAGCTCATTTTTATACATCCCATTCCATCCATGGTTTATATCATCTGTTTCATAAACCAATACTCCCCAACGATCAAAAATACGCATATAAACCAATTCCTCTACCCCATAAAGTACGGGTTGAAAGGTGTCATTTAAATTATCGGTTCCGGGCGTAAATGTGTTTGGAATAGTTACTTTGAATTCATCCAGTACTTCCACCGTAATAGTAGTATCAAAAGCAAAACACCCATTAACATCGCCATACTCCAGAGTATAAGTTGTGGTTACATCTGGTTCCACCAGTGGATTGGAACAATCATAGCACCCCATACCAAAAGTAGGCGTCCAATTATACCATAGCTCTCCAGAACTTAGGGTGGTTAAATATATTTCTGTCCCTAAAAAAATAAAGGTATCTGGAACCAAATAATCTAAACTAGACCTTTGTTGAACTTTAATATTAACGGTATCTGAAGCCTCGCAGTTATTGGTATCCGTAATCACCACCGCATATGAAATATCTTGAATGGGAGTAGAAACAGGATTTAGAATAGTATCGTTATTTAAATATGTACCTGGAGTCCATTGAATGGAGTTTGCTCCCGATGCATGCAATTGAATACTATCATCAATACATAATAATGCATCTGGAGATAATGAAATTTGAGGTAAAGGATGAACGGTTACGTCAATATCTAAGGTATCCTTGCATTGCGAATGATTATTCACAATGGCCAAACTTATAGTGTGCTGGCCCGGAGTAAGAATATAAAATGAATCTAACTGTGTTTGACTGTAGTTGTTCCCATTGAGCAACCATGTTACCTCATCTTCTCCTACCGAATTATTAACAACGTTCGTAAATAAAGGAGCACAACCGTCCAATTCGGAGATTAAAAAATCAGCCGTAACATCATCAATTTCAATGGTATTTGTATCTGTTATTTGACACAGACCTTGTAAATCAGATATTAAAAGTGAGACCGTATAAAACCCCGCGTTTAAGTAGGTATGTTCAATAGCTTCATTTGGCGCATAGGTAGTATCCACAATGCCATCACCAAAATCCCAAATAAACCTTTGCGAATCACCGTTCAAACTATCTGCACTGAAGCTTACTTTTTGATTAATACACCCTATCTCAGGTCTATTTACAATATTACCCGTTGGTCCACCAATATGAATATAATCATACAATGTTACCGTATCTGTACATCCAAATACCGTGGTGAGTACCATGGTCACATCATAATAACCAGGTTCATTGTATAAATTTTGAGCCCCTGAATTATATTGAATAACATCATTGGGTGAATCACCAAAATTCCATGTCCAGAATAACACGTTGGGATAAGTACTTAAATCTGTAAAAACAATACTGGCGGGAAAACAATCAGAAGTAGCGGGAATTGCCGTAAAATTAGCAACGGGGGTATCTTCAACCTCTATAAATGCCATTTCAACGTAGGTAGAATCACATCCTAAAGAATCAGTAACAGTTAAAGAAATATCATATATACCGTTAACCCCATACGAATGGGTTGGGTGTTGTTGGGTACTATAACCGCCATCGTCAAAATCCCAGAAATATGTATAACTACCAGAGGGAGCTCCGCTGAAAGCCACAGGACTATTTTCACAAACCTGAACATCATTAGTGGTAAAAAAAGAAGGGGGTTCAATAACCGTTATGGGCGTTAAACTGTCTATGGTATTTGCACATCCAAAAGTATCGGTCACCGTAAAAGTAATGTCGTATACGGTGGTTCCATTTCCGTTATAAAGATGAGATGGGCTCGGTATGGAAGAGGTTGCTCCAGAACCAAAATCCCAATTCCATGAAACAATATTAGTATCACTAAAAGATAAATCGGTAAAAGTCACTAATGACGGGGCGCAAGCCGATACCGGACTAGCCACATAATTAACAATTGGCTCGTACACATAATAATTATGGTAAGCCGTATCTAAACAACCATGCATATCCATCACTACCGCATAAATTACATGAGGCCCTTTATCATTCATGGTATAATCAGTATTACTATTATCTACCTTAGGATTTGCCAGTCCATCAATACTCCATCTTACAAATGACATTGCATTCGTTGAGTTTCCAGTATTAAAAATTACATTATCGTATCTGCAAATAGTGGTATCCGCTGGAGTTATTCTTCCTTTTAAATACCTTATTGGAACCCCCATTGAAACATCCGCAGAGCATCCCGTTAGGGTATCCCATACAGTGAAAATTGTAACGTAATTACTGTCTATTGGCAAATACGCATGCTCCGGATGCCACTCCAACGTATCATACCAGGTGGAATCACCAAAGTCCCAGCTAAAGTTAGTTCCCCCTAGAGTATGCGAAGTGAAATTGACGACATTTTGACTGTCACAATTAAAAATGGGGTACGCAGTTTGAATAATAGGGCCATCTATTCTAATAGCGGAATCTAAAATTAAAGTATCTGGACATCCATGATGCTCTACAATTAGGGTTACATCTAGGTAGCCCGTATCTTCATAAACATGCCACGGTTCAAAGGAGCCATCAGACTTACCATCACCAAACATCCAAATGTAATCTGTGATAATAGCCGTATCCGATGAAAGATTTGTAAAAGTAACCGTATCGGAACCACAAGCCATCAGGGTGTCTATCATAAAGTCGGCATTTTGTTGAGAGCCCACTTTTATGTCATTAACATACGTATTTGTACATCCATCAATAGAAACCACAGTAAGCGCTACCACGTATTCTCCAACATTTGTAAAAGTATGTGAGGGCTCGAAAGTATAATCAATGGGACTTCCATCACCAAAGTCCCACCACCATGAAGCTACCCTACTTATTGAGTCTGATAAATTAAAAAAGTTAACGTCTAGAGGTGCACACCCTTTGGTAACGTTTGAACTCCATTCGGCTTCTGTTATAATAATGACTTCGTTAGCTAGAGCAATAAGTGTATCCTTACACCCATTTCTAGAGGTAACGATCAAGGTATCATCATAAACACCTTCATACCAATACGTATTATTTGGACTTTGCGTAAAAGAAATATGTGCCTGAGTGGGAGGGTATCCCAATAAATTTCCAAAATGCCATTCCCAACTTAAATCGTTCCCCACTGATAAATCCGTAAAGCTCACAGGAAATGGAGTATCACAAGTATCATGAGGAGTTGAAGTGAAGTTAGCCGTTACTGTTTCCACAAATAGAGTTTGTGTTACCGTGTCATCACAAGTAGACCCTCCACTACTCACCATAGTTACGGTATGAACACCAGGAGTTTGATAGGTATGAAAAACATTTCCTCCAATAGCAGTGTCTCCATCACCAAAATCCCAGTAAAAGGTATGCCCTCCAAAAGAGGTATTAATAAATTCATTTTCTTCATGCAAACAAACCGTATCTGAAATATCCATGGAAGCTACGATAGATCCAATCCACACATAATTAGGTATTAACAGCGTATCAGAACAACCAATAGTGCTGGTTACAATTAATTCAGCATCATACCCACCCGAGTTATTAAATGTAGGATTAACATTTAAAGTATTGAAGGCTTGTCCCCCAATATTCCAATTATAACTAAGAGGATGTGTGCTCGTGCTGGAATTAAACACACTAATAGTTAAGGGCGGTCCACAAACTGATAAGCTATCATTACAATAGAAATTTGCCTTGGGTTTGGGTTTAACATTTACCAATTGCTGCTTTACCTTAGAATTAGAACACCCTAGAGAGTCGGTTACAATTAACGTTACGTTGAAAAACCCAGGGTTCCTATACAAATGGCTCACATTTTGCCCTGTTGTAATTTGAGAGCCATCATCAAAATCCCACTCCCAAGTTTCTATTCCTATACTTCCGGGACTAGAATTATCAGATACTTGAAAAGAGAAATCAGCACATCCCGTAGTCACTGCTTGCTGCAGGAAATTTGCCGTAGGATTGCTAAAAGCAGCAACTGCGCCAGTCATGGTAAATTGAGAGGTATCAACTCCATCAGAAACCGTTAGAGTTACATCATACACACCGGCACTATTATACACCGCACTTGGAGTCGTATTATTTCCAATAGCCACATTACCATTTCCAAAATCCCATTGCCTGTAAGAAACGTGCCCCTTTGAACTATCTGCAAAATGGGCTACGAATGGCACGCACCCTGAGTCTATTTGAATCACAAAGTCAGCAGTTACTTGCGCCCTCATTTCTACACCAAAAAGTGTAAAAAGAAACATGTAAATAAGTGTTTTATGTATCGTTTTTATAGTCAAATCAGATGCTCAAATTAGAGACGATTATCAAGCAAAATAGTTGCTTTTGCTAGCATTGAAATTTCAATATACAGCACTGCAAGCAATCGTGCAAAAATGATGTGCCAATGAACTATCATAAATGGTGATTAAACTTACTTTTGTAGCTATGGATATTTCATCAGTTTTTGAACCAAAAACCAAGCAAAATTTAGCAGTAACTACTCTTTATGGGGTGGAAGAATTAGTAGCCGATGAGCTAAAAGCTGTAGGAGCGATTGATATTGAAAAGGGAAACCGCGTAGTTCACTGCAAAGGTGATCTAAAAGTAATCTATAAAAGCTGCTTACAATTACGTCATGCAATCCGAGTTTTAGTGTACTTAGATGAATTTGAGGCTGCTGGCCCGGAAGAATTATATGAAGGCGCAATGAAACTTCCATGGGAAGATTTGGTGGATTTTAAAACTACGTTTTCTATCAACTTCGCCATTCATTCGGAGCATTACTCTCATACCATGTATGCGTCTTTAAAGCTTAAAGATGCCATTGTTGACCGTGTAAGAGATGTTACCGGGAATAGACCTTCCATTGACAAAAACAATCCCGATTATCAATTCTTATTGCATATTTCTGACGAGTTTGTTTCTATTTACTTGGATGCTTCTGGTCCCACTCTTAACCGAAGAGGATATAGAGGAGAGTCAGTAGAAGCACCTATTAACGAAACTTTAGCTTCTGCGTTAGTAAAAATGACCGGATGGGATGGAAAAGTACCATTAATTGATGGCATGTGCGGCTCAGGAACTATTCCAATTGAAGCCGTTTATCAAGCCAGAAATATTCCTTCACAGTGGTACCGTTCAAAATTTGGGTTTAACACTTGGCGAAATTTTGACCCAGATTTAATGAGTTTGGTAAGAAATGAGGCAAAGGCTGGAGTTAAGGCTGTCTCTTATACACATCTCCGAGCCCACGAG
>OLHJ01000147.1_pt1 | contig 26395 bp, 23 predicted proteins | sample 1609491 | NCBI WGS metagenome assembly OLHJ01 (sample SAMN05416861, study PRJEB24817) | seawater metagenome | isolation source: Sea water | place: Canada:Atlantic | collected 2013-11
ATTTCTGACATCATTTTGAAAACTTGCCAAGAATCATTGGTTTTAATTTCGTTCCAGGTTTTATGGTCTAAAACGGTTTTCATTTTTTTATTTTCATGCATATTTTATGATTTTCTAGAGTCGATGGCAGCGCGCACACTGCCACATTCTAAAAGTAAGGTATTTGCTTCGTTATATGATATGTTTAACGCTATTTGTACCATTTGGGTACCTCTATCCACCAATTTATGATTGCTGAGTTGCATATCTACCATTCGGTTACCCACAACACGTCCCAATTTTATCATTACACTGGTGGAAATCATATTAAGAACCAATTTTTGTGCCGTTCCAGATTTCATTCTTGTACTCCCGGTAACAAATTCAGGACCCACCACTACTTCAATAGCAATATTAGAGTTATTCGCTAAAGGAGAGCCTTCATTATTGGTTATGCAAGCGGTTAATATTTTTCTATGATTACATTCTTTTATAGCCTCGATTACATAGGGAGTGGTGCCGGAAGCTGCAATTCCAATCACAGTATCTAACTCATTTACGGCATATTGATCCAAATCTGTAATGCCCAATTGTGAATTGTCTTCAGCAAACTCCACCGCTTTCCTTATTGCTGAATCGCCACCGGCAATTAAACCTATAACTAAATCGTGAGACACCCCAAAAGTAGGAGGACATTCAGAGGCATCTACAACTCCTAGGCGCCCACTAGTTCCAGCGCCTAAATAGAAAATCCGGCCACCTTTTTTCATCCTAGGAACAATGGCCTTCACTAATTTTTCTATTTCAGGAATAACTTTTTTTACCGCCAAAGCTACTTTTTGATCTTCTTGATTGATTCCTTGAAGTAGTTCTAAGGTGGATTTCTTATCTAAATCTTTATGATTTGATTCTTGCTCCGTGGTTTTTATCATACCACAAGGTTACGAACCATTTGGAATGGATTTTGAAACAGATTTAAGGATTAATCCACAATCATATAGGGGAAACTAGTCTACAAGATAAATATCAAAACTGCCTAACAATCCAATAACATTGTTTTTAGAAAATTTGGCTTGCGACAAATAGTTGTTTTGCGGGTTTATTTTAAAATTGTACGCTTCAGATAAATCTGCATTTTCTAATAAGGTATTTTCAAACTGTGCGTTTAATAGGTTACATTCTTTAAATGAAGCGTGTTGTATCGAAGTGTTTACAAAATCTACTTCTTCCATTTGACACTCTGTAAAAGAGGTATGATTTAATTTGAGCTGATAAAAAGAAGCAAAGTTTAATTGACAATTCGAGAATCCCATTTGCAACAGAAAAGGTTTGCAATTGCTGAAATCTATGCCTAGCATTTTGCATTGATTAAACGTTACTTCATTAAATTGGGTGCCAGCTACATTAATATTCGAAAGATTGCAATTAATGAATTGACACTCCATAAATGAAATTCGACTCAAATCTGTCGAATCAAAATTACAGTTTTGGAAAATACAGTCTTCGTAGGTGCCAAATTCTATGCTAATTTCTGCAAAGTTGAAATTTTTATAAGTTTTTGATTCAAAGGAACTCATGAATCAGATTTTACACTGTTTAAAAAAATTTGCATCAGTTCTTGAGAACCGGCATACGGTGTTTTCTTTCCATCAATAACTTGTTTGGTTATTTGATCCAGGTTACTCTGTACAATTTGTTTGGAGTAAAAAAACGCACCTAATTGAGCTTCAATTAAATCATTCAACCAAGTTCTGGATTGTGTTTTTCTTCGATGGTCAAACCAACCATTTGATTTTTGTTGTTCCTTAAATTGTTGAACCGTCTTCCATATGTCCTCAATTCCCGTTCCGTTAAGTCCAGAACAAATAGTTGATTTTGGACTCCATAAATCTTCGCGCATAGGAAATAAATGTAACGCATTTCGGTAGGCCTGAGCAGCCTTCTTAGCTAGGATTTGATTTTCTCCATCAGCCTTATTAACCACCAAAGAATCTGCCATTTCCATGATTCCTCGTTTAATTCCCTGAATCTCATCTCCAGCCCCAGAAAGCATTAATAGCAAAAAGAAATCAACCATTTCCTTGACTAAGTATTCGCTTTGACCTACTCCCACGGTTTCAACTAAAATCACTTCATACCCCGCAGCTTCGCATAAAAGAATGCTTTCTCTTGTGGCATTTCCAATACCTCCTAAACATCCAGAAGAAGGGGATGGGCGGACAAAAGCTAATGGATCTACAGATAACTGGTTCATTCGAGTTTTGTCGCCTAATATGCTTCCCTTAGTCACATTAGAACTTGGATCTACCGCTAGTACGGCAGTTTTAACTCCCTGAGAGGTTAACATTTTTCCGAAACTTTCAATAAAGGTACTTTTCCCAACTCCCGGAACTCCGGTAATTCCAATTCGTATCGATTTTCCGCTATACGGTAAAACAGAGTGAATAACCTGAGTCGCTAACTCTTTATGCTTATTAAGGTTACTTTCTACCAAAGTAATGGCTTTTGCTAAGACCTTATTATCACCTTTTAAAATCCCCTTGGCTAAATCTCTTACCGAATAATTATTTCTTTGCGATTTTAGAAATCGAGTAATTGATTTGGACTTGGCATTTTCCGAATTGGACATAACCCTTGTGGTTTATTTGAAGCTTTGGTCCCAGTCAATAAATTCCTCTTCACAATTGCCTGAGCCTTTAATTTTGTTGTAAATAGTACCTGAATAGATGTTGCCTGGCTTAACATGGTTTTTTTGCACGAATTTCATGGTCGTTTTTACGTTTCTAACCTCTTCTAACTTCCAGGTTTCGCTAGAGTAAGGTGTGTTCCCACTAAAATCAACCAAAACAATTAAATGCTCTTCATCCTCCATATCTTCTAAAATGTCCACAATTAGCATTTCAAATTTTTCTTCCGAATAATCACAAGGTCCAGTTTGGCTATTTGATTCGCAAGAACTCAAAAAATAAATACAAAATATTAAAAGTAAAAAATTGGCCGGTTTTGTCATCATATTTTTATCAAATTATCATTACAATGTTACGAATGCGCAATTTAATATTATTTGTAAGGAATTTGCCTTTTTAGAAAGGCGTAAAATATGTTAAATGTACTAAGTTTGTATGGCAATCAAATTTCGAATTGAAATCTAAATTACATACAGAAGTTCCGGTTTCTAAATCTTTAGGAAGGGGAAGCATTCATCAACTAAAAGGAATTCCATGGCTACGGGTATTAGCTTTCTCTTTTGTGGTTGTTGGGTTAGATTTTGGTAGAATAAAATCTGATCAAACCTTTCCTCAGAAAACTAAGTATTGGTTAAGTGATTTTTTGGAAACAAATATTTTGACAAGCCCCATTATTTCTGAGAAAATGTTGGCGAATCGACCTAAAATAAAAGAAGGTGAACTTTTAGCCGGCAGGTATAATAAATCGCAGCAAGTTTTGCTGAATCTAGGTCGCTTTGCACAACTGCAACCAAGGATTCATTCATCTGTGTCTTCAACAAATTCAACTAACAATAGTGGGGGTGCACTTTTTCTAAGGTCAAATAAATACGCCCATCTTTCGCAAATGGATGATTCATTGTTAATTTCGGAAAGAATTTTTGAATTTGACGGTTTACAGAAAGTGGAGTTTACAGAAAATAATGGCTTGTTTGATTATCATTCTAGTTCCTTATTAAATGAGATGCCTGTTGTTAAAAAATGGCACGTTTCATTGGGTTTCGGCCCTCAGTTAGTGAATGGAGACGTGACTCAACCTAGTGCTGACAAATATGAACAGGTATCTGGGATTAATAATATTGTATCAGAGTCTGGAGGAGTAAGTTATTCTTCAAGCGAAACCTCTTTTGCGACACAATTAGGCTTAGGATATGATGTGACAAAACATTGGAGAGTATCTATTGCATTGCAATATACGCAGTTCAATGGTTCGCAAATTGCCTATTATGATTCAGAGGTTACACGAACTCAAACTATTCTAACCACCGTTGCGGTGAGCGATGAAAATGGAATTAAGGGTTTTGAGACCGAAGAAGAAACTATTGAATATACGAATCATTTTTCTGATACATTAACTGCAAAGTACCGTTTGTCCAATATAGAAATTCCATTAGCTATTCAGTATAAAAAGGAATGGGGTAAATTTTATGGGTTTCTAAGCACAGGCATTTCCGGGGTATTAAAATCAAATTATTCAGCTTCCTATGATTCGAAAGAAATTGGTTCGGGAGTGATTACCCAAGAAAGCTGGAAATTTTCTGCAATGAATATGAATATAGGAATAGGGTTAGGTATTAAACTTCAACCTGATTTAAGTGTTCAACTATACCCTCAATATTCCAAACTATTTCCAATTCAAGAATCTACTTCCATTCAACATGCAACTCGTTCTTTTGGTGTTTTTGGAGGTTTTGTTTACTCGTTTAAATAAACGTTAGCAAATAACATCTAACACCTTACCTGTTAATTTAGTATTTAATGTTGGCGTGTTTTTTGACTTAGACGCTAAAGATTTTGGAGTGACGGTCCACTCTAACATCGTGTCAACAATAGTGAGATTTGCTGTTTCCTGTTCTTGGATTGCCGGTAATTCTTGATCAAAAATAGCACGAGGATTTTCGCAAATTACTTCTACCCATTTTTCAAAAGAAATAACATCTGATAAATGAGTTTGATACAAACTAAAGCATGTTTCAATGCTGGATTGCCCAAAACCAGCAATGTCAAATTCACATTGTTTTTCTTCAATGTTTTGTGGTTGATGATTGGATACTACCATATCAATGGTACCGGAATTTACACCTTTAATAAGGGCTTTTCTATCCGCTTCCGAACGAAGGGGAGGAATTACTTTAAAATTGGAGTCAAATTCCTCTAAAGCCGAATCATTCCATATTAAGTTAGCGATGGCGACATCGCACGTCACTTGAATTCCTTTTTTCTTAGCTTTTTTAATCTGAGCTACGCTTTTGGCGCTACTGATGGTTTTAAAATGAATAGGGGCATCACAATATTCTGCAATAGCTAAATCTCTTGCTACCATAATCTCCTCGCTTAATGAGGGGTCTGCTTTGAGTCCCAGTTTTGTACTAGAAGTTCCTTCGTGCATTACCCCTTTAGGCGAAATACGTTTATCGGAAGGATAAACTACAATTTTGCCACCAAAAGATTTTGCATATAATAATGCTCTTTTAATTAAGTCAGGATTTGAAATAGGTAAACTACCATCTGAAAAACCCAATGCTCCTGCCAAATGCAAATCATATAATTCGGTAAAATTTTGGCCTTTTAAGTCTTCAGAAAGTGCCGCAAAGGATTTTACATCTATGGGTAAATTAGCATTATTGATGGCAACGTAGTTTACGTGCGCTTTTGTTTGAATAATTGGAAGGGTGTTTGCTGAAATCAGAACAGAACTATAGCCACCGTTTTTTGCCGCCTTTGCACCAGAATTTAAATCTTCCTTATGCTCATTGCCTGGGTCATTAAATTCTGCATGTACATCCATCCAGCCTGCTGATACAACTACTCTCTGTCCTTCGATAGTATTTTTTGCTTCAACGGTTATGTTTTTAGCAATCTGACTAATTTTTTTTCTTTCCACAAGAATGTCCATTTCCATTCCATTAAACGGACTTTTTGAATCAACGATAGTGGCCTTTTTAATCAATAAACTCATAATACGGAAGGTTTAAAATATCTTATCAAAATTATCTCAAATGCCAGAAATAGAAGGGTGAAAAAAATGAACCATCTCCATAATTCTATTCCATTTTCTTTCTTTTTGTAATCGTCACTAAAGTTGTTTGGATCAGAGGAAAAAACTTGAAAATTTGTTAGGTTTAAACTGTCTATTTGCTGCGTAAGCTCATCTACACTATAGTATTTTAAGTCAGACTCTAGTCTGTCATAGTTAAAGGATAGGAAGGCTATTAAGCTATCATTCTGAGTTAATCTGTAGTTTCCTGATTGTGAAATACCTTTATGAAAATTCAAAGAAAGACCCTGTTGAGTCGGAATAATTTCAGGAATAAAATCAGTGGAATTTTGTTGATTTTTCACATGAAATATTAATTCATTTGAGCTACCAACGTCTGGTATTTGAACCGTTTCATTTTGGCCAATAATTAGGTTGGTATTTCGTTGCTTGCCACTATTAAAGGCCATTTGGTAAAGGGTGGGTAAAAATAAACTGTGTTTTGAGAAATTGGAAAATTCATTGTTAAAGGATGAACTGAAAATGTATACTTTTCCTTGGCCAAAATTCCAACCTGATAAAAACGACTGTTGGTTGGTAGTATTCAGGTAATTGTTGCTTTCCGTTTGTTTTGGGAAATACCAGCTCTTGTAGAGAATGGGTAAATTTACGTTATCTGGTAGCTCTTCAAAAACTCCTTGAAATAGCTTTTCGGTTAGGTTAATCTCCGTTACTGGAATGGTATCTGTATTAAGATTTGCCAAAGTTGGAATATCTATTTTACCTAAAAATTCATTTAGAGAGATTTGATCTACATTTCCTGAGGGAACAATGGTTAAATGCCCCCCTTTTTCAACAAACTGTTTCAAGTTAGCTTGCAATCCTGAAGAATAATTAGTTACCTGGTTTACAATAACCCAATGCGCTTTGTTCACTAGGTTTAGGTCTAGGTTTTTTATTTGGGTAGCCTCATATCTAAAATAGGGTTCTAGCAAGAAAGCTTTTTCAATTTTCTGACTATCAGAGTCTTCTTTGATTTCAACTACCCTAATATTTTCACGGATGAAAAAGGAGAAAAACTGAGAGTTATCGTAAACAACCGGAAAGTCAGTTAAAGTTAATTCCCCTTCGTGCCATCCTCTTTTACTGGTATGGTATTGAATAAGCGTATCTTTAAAACTATTGGCAGTAATGTTTAAAGTAATAAACCCTTTCTTTTCATTATCTAATTCTAGTTCCACCCGAATTCCTTCTTTATCTATGTCTCCCATATTCTGAATTCTTATATGCACTTTTTCCTCCGTATTTATTTTATGAATGGGAGTGTCAAACCAGATAGAATCAATGCTAATATTATTTGAGGTATTTGGACTTACTGGAATTAGTGTATAATCAATGTTGGAATCATTTTTAACCTGGGAGAAGTCAAACTGATTTTTTTGAAAATCTGAAATAATGACACTTGAATATTTTTCGTCTTTAAAGCTAGATTTCTGACGTTTAATGACATCTCTAATTTGTTGACTTTTGGAAGAAGTTGATACTCCCTCCATTTTTTTATTTAATTCCGTAACGCTATATAAATGTTGTTGGGCTCCAGTAAAATCATTAGATATAACTTGGTGGTTTAAATGTGACGGAAGTTCATTTAATAGTTGAAAACCTAATTCTCGCTGAATATCTAGTAAATTTCCATCTTCGTTTTTATTCTGTGAACTGAAAGAGTTGTCAATAAAAATACTGGAAGGAAGAAGTTCGTTTTTTTTTGAATTGGTCCCCAAGGGAAAATAAGGTTGTGTAAATGCTAAGACCAACGCAATAACGGCCAAAATTCTACTTACTAGAATAAGATAGTGCTTTAGGTTGGATTTAGCTTTTGTAGACTGTTTAACCTCTTTTAAAAAGGAAACATTGCTGAAATAAACCTTTTTGTGACGCTGGAAATTAAATAAATGAATGATCACTGGAATAATCACAGCGATAAGCGCGTAAAGAAACTGCGGATAAAGGAATTTCATCAAAAGACAAATGTAAATTACAAGCTGGAATGGTAGGTGAGTTTTAACGTATTTTTTTGATTATTTGATAACACATTTGTCAAACGAATAGTTAAGTATCTGGTTTGGTGATAAAGGTTCCTTTTTAGCCCGTAAAGTTGATGTAAATTTGCCGTGATTATTTTTAGTAATGTTGATTTATGCGGAATGTAACAAAGGTCATATTCAACACATATTAAAAATCATATATTTGAATTTTCAAAATTGAACACACTAAAATAGATACATAATGTACGTAGAACAATTATATACCGGTTGTATTGCCGTGGGGACTTATTACATAGAGTCAAATGGTGTTGCAGCTATTATTGATCCGTTAAGGGATCCAGAGCCATATATGGTAATGGCGGCTGAAAGAGACGCGCAGATTAAATATGTTTTTGTAACGCATTTTCATGCCGATTTCGTTTCTGGCCATGTGGATTTAGCAAGGAAAACAGGGGCTACTATCGTTTTTGGGCCAACCGCAAAACCTAACTATGATATTCATGTTGGTGAGGATGGTGAAATATTTAACATCGGAGAAGTAAAGCTTGAATTATTACATACTCCGGGACATACGTTAGAATCCTCGACCTATTTATTAAGAGATGAGAATGATTTAGAACACTGTATTTTTACAGGTGATGCTTTATTCTTGGGAGATGTTGGTAGACCAGATTTAGCGATTAAATCTGATCTTACACAAAATGATTTAGCAGGAATGCTATTTGATTCTTTAAGAAATAAAATCATGCCTCTACCAGATAGAATTTTAGTATATCCCAATCATGGAGCAGGTTCCTCTTGTGGTAAAAACATGAGTACGGATACGGTAGATACTTTAGGTAACCAAAAACTGACGAATTACGCCTTAAGAGCGGATATGTCTAAAGAGGAATTTATTCATGAAATTTTGGATGGATTAACTCCGCCACCTCAGTATTTTCCTAAAAATGCAATGATGAATAAGTTTGGTACAGATGCCAACTTTGATGATGTGCTTGCGAAAGGAATGCGCGGTGTATCTTGTATGGAACTTACAGATTTAATGGATAAGGGATACTTGGTCATTGATACGCGTACGCATACTGATTTTCAACATGGATACATTCCAGGTTCTATGGCCATTGGTTTAGATGGAAATTTTGCCATGTGGATTGGAGCTTTGGTTGAAGATATTACTCAGCCCATTATTGTGGTTACTGATAAAGGTAGAGAACGTGAAGCCGTTACGCGTTTATCAAGAGTAGGTTATGACAACTGTCAAGGACATTTAATTGGTGGATTTGATGCTTGGAAAGCGGCTGGACATCCCGTAGAAACTATTCACGTAGTTCAACCTAATGATATTCCAGGTATTATTGAAAGAGAGGGTGATTTAAACATTGTGGATGTACGTGCACAAGGAGAGTGGGATGCGCAACATGTAGTTGGAGCAACACATTTTCCGTTAGCAACCATTCATTCTCATTTAACACAATTAGATAAAAATAAGAAAATGTATTTCCATTGTGCTGCGGGTTACCGTTCAATGATGGCGGTTACTATTCTTAAAAACTATGGTTACGATAATGATAATCTAGTGAATGTAGATGGCGGATTTAACGAAATCCTAAATTCTGATATGAAAGTGACTGATTACGTTTGTCCATCAACTACAATGGCCACATAAGTCGAAATAAAAGAGACAAAAAAATCCCGTAGTGTTGAACTACGGGATTTTTTATGCGGTAATCTTTTTGTTACAAGTTTTCCTCAACGTACTTCAGGACTTTTTCCATTAAGTGAACTCTATCCATTCCTCTAACGTTATGCCCGTGGCCTGGGTACTCGAAATAATCTACTTGAACACCATTCTTTACACATTCCTTTAAGAATAAATCAGAATGTTGTTTAACTACCGTAGGATCTGAGGTTCCGTGAATAATTAATAAAGGATCTTTCAACTCTTTAGCTCTCTTTAAGTTTGAAGTAAGTTCATAGCCTTCTTTGTTGGTTTCTGGAGTATCCATATATCTTTCGGTATACATTACTTCATAATAGCTCCAATCCATTACCGGGCCACCAGCAACACCTACTTTGAAAGTCCCAGGGTGGGTGGTTAAAAGACTTGTAGTCATGAATCCTCCGTAACTCCATCCATGAACTCCAATACGGTCTCCATCAACGTACGGAAGACTTTTTAAATGTGCTACACCCGTCATTTGATCTTCCATTTCTAGTTGACCCAAGTTTCTAAAAGTAGATTGCTCAAATTCAATTCCACGGTTTGTACTTCCTCTACCATCAAGCGTATAAACAATGTACCCTTTGTTGGCAAAATAATGCATCCATAAAGAAGCACTACCTAACCAGCTAGAGTGAAGTAATTGTACTCCAGGTCCGTTATAAACATAAATAAGTACCGGATATTTTTTTGTTTCATCAAAATCGTAAGGATAGATGGTTCGTGTATGTAGTATAGTTTTACCATCGTTAGCTGTAAGTGTTTCTAATTTTGTTTCGCCCACTTTGTAATCGTTTAACGGATTTTCAGCGGTAAGCAAATTGCTAATCGAACCGTTTTCTAATTCTACTAAATCATATGAGTTAGCAGTAGTTAGGGAAGAGCTTCTAACAATCGCAAATTTATGATCATCCGTAAGCATTGCAGAAGAGTGGTAAGCGTCACCTTTAGTGATTTGCTTAAAAGAAGCAGTACCATCTTTATCTAAGCTAGCTACAAACAAGTGCTGGTCAACTTTATCCTTATCGTTACCTAAAAACCAAACTTTACGCGCATCTGAGTCATACGCTAAAAATGAACGAACAATTATGTTTGGAGTTTCTACTTTCCAAGAAGTGTTTCCTCCCACATTGTATACGTGAAATTGGTTTAGTCCACCTAATTCTGTTTGCCATAAAAATTCGCCTTTCCCTACAAAGTGTAAACCGTGAGTAGGGTGTACGTATTCTTTATCTGTTTCACTAAGGATTTCTTTGGTATGATCTCCCGTTTTTGCATCGTATTGATTTAAAACCAAAGAATCTTGACCTCTGTTTAAGCTAGCGGCATAAATAAATTTCTCAGATGGATCCCAGCTCAATGAAGTCAAGTAACTTTCTTTGGCATTATTAGAATTCAAGTAAGTCACCTTTTTTCCTTTTAAAGAATAGATTCCAACTTTAACCTCTTCACTTGGCATTCCTGCCATTGGGTATTTGGTATTCTCTACTTGCGCAGGACGTGTAGAGTAGTCTACTAAAGGATAGTTAGTCACGTTGGTTTCATCTTTTTCGTAAAAAGCCAATGCGTTACCTTTCTCACTCCAAATAATTCCGGTTTCAATACCAAACTCGACACGACTTACCGTTTGACCAGCTACAATGTTTGGATCTGTATGATTGGTAACGGCAATTTCTTCACCTTTAATGTTTAAGTACAGGTTATTCTCTTTAGTGTACGCGAAATCTGTTGAACCCGGACGGAAACTAAAGTTAGCTCCACCTTTAGGAATACCTGCAAGTTTAGTGGCTTTCTTAGATTTTACATTATACGAATAAACTACTCCGGTATATATAAAATAGGCTTCTGTTTCGCTTAACCAGTTAAAGTTAGGCATACGGTTCATCGCCTTTTTAATCATTAGCTGGCTAGCTAATTCACGGGTATTGATAATTTCTTCTTTCGAAAAGGTACTGGCGTTTACCATGACCAAAGTTTGCCCTTCTTCATTCTTCTCTGTATAGGTATAACTATTGGTATTTGGAATCCAGTGAAGGTTATTCAATCTTTCTGGAGCAAGATTTCTCCAACGGCCAATTACGGCATCGTTTAAAGTTAAATCTTGTTGTGCGTTAGTGATAACAGGTGTTGCTAACAACAAACCCATAGCCACAATAAGAAATGATTTTTTCATATGTAGTTTTTCTGTTTTGTTCAATTATTCAATGGGGTAAAAGAATTACTTACGTGTGATTTTAGCAAGGTATTGGAAGTTTTCTTCTTCAAAGATTTTCACAGCTTTAAATCCAGCTTTATCTGCAGCAAACTCTAAGGAGTCGAAATCAATAAAAAGCCAATCAAACTTAGCTCCCATTTTTCCTTCAAATTCCATTTGGTACTCAACCTCACCATAATAGGCGCCATTTAGGTCAATTAATACACTTCCGTCATCCTCTTGGTATAAATGAAGTAAATCGCTAGAGTCTACAATGATTTGTCCATTTGGGGTTAGTAAAGTATCAATATGTTGAAAAAATTGAGGCACTTTGTCTAGTTTTCCCATTACACCAAAGCCATTCATCAGCATCAGAATGGTATCGTACCTTTCATTGGTAATGGAGTAGAAATCTTGAACTAAAGCATTACTCACCCCTTTTTCTTTCATGATTTGAACGGAGCCTTCTGAAATATCTATGGCTTTAACCTCAAAGTTTCTTTGTTGAAGTTCTAAGGAATGGATTCCAGTTCCAGCTCCCACATCCAGCACTTTTCCGGTACATAAATCTAATGCTTTTAACTCAATTTCAGGGAACTCTGTATTTTTTCTAAAAAACCATGAAATAGGGTAACCTTCGGTTTCTGCGATGTCAGAATGAATAATGAGCTCTTGGTCACTTGGATTTCCCAAGTAATTAAGAAGAGCTTGTCCATAAATATCAGGAACGATGTCGTGTGTGTTATTTTCCAATGCTTTAATTTTGCGCTATAAAATACAAATGTACTTAAGTATAAATTATGGCAAGTAGAAGAGATTTAAAAAGAGCGATAAATGCAGAAATTGCAGACGTAATTGATCATTGTTACGATGTCGTTGCAGAATCTCCTGAAAAGGAAGGTAAAATGAACGAAATTGTGGATGCCTCAGTGGAGTTATACGACCGTGTGATTATTGCGATTAATAGCTATAAATCTGCAGAAAACAAGGGCGCTTATTTTGCAGATTTAGAGTCAAACCTGGAAAAAGAATTACAAGAATTAAACAAGAAAGTCACTAAATTATAGTGGCTTTTTTTATTGATTTTTAATGAAAGGTGTCGTTCCCTTTTTAGTAGTGGTTTTGTTGATTGTGATAGCTGTGCTGGGTTATTACAATATGAAAAGTCAACAAACTATTCAGTTATTGAACGAAGAAATTTTTGAGCAAGCCCGATTACGTCATAACCTACTATTAGAAAAACATAAGGTGGAGCAAAAGCTCAGAAAACTAAAGCCTGATTCGTTGGTTAATTAATGGAAAATGTTCTGAAGAGTAAATTCCATGATCGTTTTTGTTTTTAACTGGTCAATCGGTTTTACCATAAATTCCTGCACATTTTCAAAGCTCAAACAGTTGTTTTGATTCGTAGAAAGAATAGAGGAACTGAGCATGAAAATAGATGTTTTTAATCCTTTTTCTTCTAATAACTGCAAAAGCCCTATTCCATCAAGTTCTGGCATATGGAAGTCTAACAAAACCACATAGCTATCTGAAGATTCTCTTAACATTTCATATCCAACTAATCCATTATCAGCGGTATGAATTGAGCCTTTAAACCCAGCTATTTCTAGATTCCTTTTGGCCAACATTCTAGCTATAGGGTCATCATCAATAATTAGTATGTTTTTGGAGGAATTGTGTTTAGACATGTGTCAAATATAATGGTGGAGTTTGTTGAAATATAGTGGTGTTTTCTTATATAATAACTATGAATTGTTAATAACCGATAAACGGTCTCGAGCATTCACATATTTAGGAGCATCAATCCATATTTTGTCAATAATGTAAATTCCAATTATAATACCTAAACCAGCCACAGTTTGAAGTAGGGGGAGGTCTGTAAAGAATATGATAAGAAACGGTATAACATTACCTATCAAAACATTCCCTAACCAAAATAGCGTAGAAAATTTGCCAGAAATAATTTCTTTAACTAGATCGCTCTGATGGGAATTTTGCCATGTAAGCATAAATTCTAATACATTTACAACCAAGTTGATGAGAATGACTACCTGCAATACCATATCTACATAAAAACCCCATGTTGTACCTATATGGTAAAAAGCATCCACTATACTATAGGCAGCCCCTCCAGCCATTAAACTATGCCCCAGCATGTGTACGGATAATGCAAAACTGTTCCAGTGATGCTTTTTTTTGTGGTGACCTAGAAGATAGGAAGTATACAAGGAAACGCTAAAAGCTGAAAAGGCGGTTAAATAGATAAAAATAATACTTAGCACTCGCCAATTATAGGAGATGGATATAGCAAACAATAGGGTCAGAATTCCAAATATAGTAATTGCGTAAGCCCCATTAACAAAAGGAGTTTTATGAGTTGGGTTGAGTAGCCTTCTTAAAAAGCTAGGGTAATCTTTAATGTCTTTAGCAAGCAAAAAACCAGTAATGGTAAGGAAGACCAATGAAATAATTGCTCCCGTGTAAATAGCCGATGGGCGAACCGACATAAACGGTTGTTCTAAAATGTGATTTAGAAACAGTCCAATAAAAAGAAGCATAAATGCGCCACTAGATACCGCATTGGTTAATACGTAGCCTGAAGTTTTCCAATCGTCAGAATAGGCTTGTTTTGGAGATTTATTCTCCATGGCTTTTTCTGTATTGGAATCTTTGGTTTGCAATTTGTTAATTCAATTTATGAACTTAAGCCTGAATAGTTAAACAGTCTGTTTGCGGGTTATCTACAAATTCTTGAATACTTTGCTGGTTAATGCGTAAAATCCATTCCATTTTGGTAGTGGTAATAACTTCCCCGTGAATGTGAATGGTTTTTGGACTTTTATGTGCAATAATTGAAAGGTTTAAAAAATCGGCATCCGTAGTGACCAATACGAGTTCATTGGCAAGTGCAAAATTCCAGAATTCGAAATCAGAATCCTGTCCTTTAGGTAATTCGGTAGCGTGTTTTGATTCAGGGTAAATATCTTGAAGGTTTTCAATGATTTTTTTACCGATATTTTGATCTAATAAAAGTTTCATAGTTCTTTTATACGGTAATACTCATTTTAAGTTCTCTGTTAGCAGCAAAGGATAAACACGCATTAATATGCTCCTCATTTAATTCTAAATGATTGTTTAAAATATCTGATTTAGACATCCCAGAGGCTAACCAGTTTAAAACTTCAAATACAGTGATTCGTGTGCCTTTAATTACTGGTTTTCCGAAACGTTTTTCTGGTTTTATTTCAATAAATTCCATTGAATTGTAATTTTTCAATATTAGTGTAGCTAACACAAAGAAATAAATATTAACAGCATAAAAATTGTCCCGTTTTATTATTTATCACCAATGTTATCAACCTATTAAATTTAGGGATGAACAATTTATTTTACATGCCATCGCAATCACTTTTATGGTTTCAACATTTCTTAGTGGATTGTTGACAGTTTTTCATATTTATTGGCAAAGTCAACGGTAATTATAGGTCTCAATCCATTAAATTTGCAGCCATATTTTAAAAATAAAAAATCTTCACATGTCATCAAACAAAAATATGATTGCTGAAACTGCTAATATCATCCGGGGTTTATCTATGGATGGGGTACAAAGAGCTAATTCTGGGCACCCAGGTATGCCAATGGGAATGGCTGATATTGCGGCAGTATTATGGACCAATCATTTAAATCATAACCCTAACAATCCAGCGTGGTTTAACCGTGATCGTTTTGTTCTTTCTAATGGACACGGGTCAATGTTGATTTATAGTTTATTGCACCTTTATGGGTACGATTTAAGTATTGATGACTTAAAAGAATTTAGACAATGGGGAAGTAAAACTCCTGGTCACCCAGAAAATTTTGTAACTCCTGGAGTGGAAACCACTACAGGTCCTCTAGGTCAAGGTATTGCGAATGCAGTAGGTATGGCTATGGCCGAAGCTTCATTAGCAGGTAGATATAATAAAGAAGATAACAATATTGTGGATCATTTTACCTACTGTTTTGTTGGGGATGGTGATTTAGAGGAAGGAATTTCTCATGAAGCATGTTCTTTAGCCGGACATCATAAATTAGGTAAATTAGTGGTGTTGTATGATGACAACGACATTACCATTGATGGAGATACTAGTTTAAGTTTTTCAGAAAATACATTAAAAAGATTTGAATCCTACGGATGGCACGTATCTGCCTGTGATGGGCATGATTTAGATGCTATTGATAGTGCTATTGATGCGGCTAAAGCAGAAGAAAACAAACCCTCAATTATTGCTTGTAAAACCACTATTGGTTTTGGAAGTCCTAAGAAAGCAGGAACTTCATCTGCGCATGGTGAGCCATTAGGTGCAGAAGAGATTATCATTACTAAAACAAAATTAGGTTTACCAACCGATGAGTTTTACGTTTCTGATAAAGTAAAAGAATTCTGTCTAGCTTCAGGAAATGAAGGCGCAGATGCAGAAGAAGACTGGAACATGCAATTGGCAAACTACACTAACTTACATCCAGAAGCGGCTGTAGAGTTTAAAACCTTGATGAGAGGTGGTGTTGCTGATTTTGATTTTGAAATGCCAACTTTCGAGCCAGGTAGTTCAATGGCTACAAGAGCAGCTTCAGGTAAAGTATTAGATGCTATTGTTTCTAAAATTCCAGCTTTAATTGGTGGTTCGGCTGATTTAAGTCCTTCTAATAAAACTTTCCCAAAAACAGAGGTAGCATTTACTCCCGAAGATAGAGCAGGTAGATATGTACACTACGGAATTCGTGAGCACGGAATGGGAGCAATCATGAATGGTATGTTCTTGCACGGTGGAGTAATTCCTTACGCAGGTACATTCTTTGTATTCTCTGATTATTTCCGTCCAGCTATGCGTATGGCTTCATTAATGAGCGCGCAAGCTATTTATGTATTAACACATGATTCTATTGGATTAGGAGAAGATGGACCAACGCACCAACCAGAGTCGCATTTGGTTTCTTTACGTTCTATTCCTAATATGTCTGTAATTCGTCCAATGTGTGCCGATGAAACAGCTGCCGCATGGCAAATGGCTTTAGATAATAATACGGGACCAACTTCTTTAGTATTAACACGTCAAAATCTTCCTGTACTGGATAGAACCACGGGAACGTATGCTTCGGCTTCGAATACGGCTAAAGGGGCGTATGTGTTGACAGAAGATGAAGGTTACAACGTGATTTTAATGGGGTCTGGATCTGAAGTGGAAATTGCTTTGGATGCCAAGAAAGCTTTAAACGAGGATGGAATTAAAGTAAGAGTAGTTTCTGTTCCAACAATGGAAGCCTTCGAAAAACAGTCAGATGAATATAAAACATCTGTATTACCAGATAATGGTGCGGTTAGAGTTGCTGTAGAAGCAGGATCTACCATGCCTTGGTTTAAGTATGTGGGACTTAATGGAGGAGTTGTAGGAATGGATTCCTTTGGAGCTTCAGCACCTTATAAAGTATTGTACGAAAAATTCGGTATTACACCGGAAAGAGTAGTCAATATGGTGAAAGAAAGATTATAATTAAAAAAGGAGAATGTAAAAGTTCTCCTTTTTTTTCCTCTACCATTTTCTTAGTCCCTATAAGATATTTGTGTTTTAACTTAGTAAGAAAAGAAATGAAGAGAATTGCTATAAACGGTTTTGGACGAATAGGAAGGCTTACGCTTAGAAATCTTTTACAAACAAAAGATATACAGATTGTGGCTATCAATGATCTATCCCCCATAGAAACAGCTGCTCATTTATTTAAGTACGATTCAGCCCACGGAATCTATGCTGATTCAGTAACGGCAAAATCAAATTCTCTGCAAATTGGTGCTCAATCTATTCAGTATTCCAGTATTCAAAACCCAGAGAATTTACCGTGGGCAGATTTAAATGTTGATTTAGTTTTAGAGTGTACGGGAGTATTTAGAACCAAAGAACAGGCGCAATTGCATCAAAAGGCGGGCGCTAAAAAAGTCATTATTTCCGCTCCTGCAAAAGGTGAGCCTTTACCGTTTGTGGTTCTTGGAGTAAATGAAGAAATTTTAACTCCAGAAATTGATATTATTTCTAATGCTTCGTGTACCACAAATTGCTTGGCTCCGGTGGTTCAATTAATTGATGAAAACTGGGGAATCTCACATGGCTTTATTACTACCACACATGCATATACGGCAGATCAACGTTTGCAAGATGCACCGCACGCTGATTTACGTAGAGCAAGAGCTGCCGCACATAACATCATTCCTACAACTACAGGGGCGGGTGATGCTTTAGGAGTGGTTATGCCCTCGTTAAAAGGAAAACTTCATGCTTCTGCAATGCGTGTTCCTGTGATTACTGGATCACTAATTGAGTTGACTTGTGTGGTAAACAATACGACCACTGTTGATGAAATAAATGCAGCTTTTAAACGTGCGTCTGAGAACCAGTTTAAAGGTATTGTGCAGTATAACGAAGATCCCATTGTTTCTAGTGATATTGTTGGCAATAAGTATTCTTCCATATTTGATGCGCCTTTAACTAACGTACATGGCAACTTGATTAAGGTTACCAGTTGGTACGATAACGAAGCAGGTTACGCAGCTCGTATGGCCGATTTAACTTTACGAATGGCAGAATTGGTGTAGGAGTTTTTTGCAGAGTATGTACTTAAAGGACCTAGATCAAAGTCGAATGGCGTTTCCTAAGTTAAAGGAATTGTTGCGTGATCAGATGGAGGCCGGGGTAGTTACTTTTAATGATTTAAAGTCTACCCAACCCAATCCTGAAGATTTACCCACTTACGGTTATGTACGGGATGACTATGTATTTAATTATCCTATTCAAAAAGTATTTGACCATTATAAATACGCTGATCCAAATGTGGCATGGGGTACAGGAGGTTTGGTTGCGTTTGGTTTAGCACTAGATAAAAATACCCATGAGGTATATTATCCCGGAGAATCCTACCCAGGAGCTAAAGTAGGGCAGGTGTTTTACATTCATTGCACCATTTTTGGATTGAAGCGCATTTGCATGTCGCAAGAAATTGTCAAAGTGGACGACCAGGGTAAAGAGATTGTATTTAGTTACATAGAAGGAGGAATGACTGCGGGAATTCAAGAAATTAAATTTACCGAGTTAGGTTCCAATCAGACGCGGGTTACACATATCTCAAATTTTAAAGGGGTATCTCCATTTAGAGATAAGTTCTATCCGTTTTTTCATAGCCTGATTGTAGGTAAATTTCACGGTAATTTGAAAAGCTCTTTGGAATTAAGCGAAAACTAGATTCATTCTAAATTAGGGTTTTGGAATCTTAATTTTTATCTAAATTTATAATTATCCTTTATCATTTTTACAGATGTGCTACTTTTACCCTTGTGAAAGCAGTTGCACTCATATTAGCCATTTTTACATTTACCATGTCCATGTATCCATGTGATGATGAATTGTTGGTATCTAAATTAGACCAGGTAGAGATGCATAACGCAGAACATAACGGGCATGAACATGAAGAAGGGGTAGATTATTGTTCTCCTTTTTGCGTATGTAATATTACCCATGTAGAGCGAATTGTAAATACCACTCCCAAACCCGCTCAAGTATTGAATTTTCAAAACCCTAGTTTCATTTATCTCGCTCCATTTTCTATGAGAGTAGTAGACGATATTTTTCAGCCTCCTCGAGCATAATTCAACAAATCATTGGATACCTATGTCCATTAATGAATAGCCCCCCTAAATTTTGTTGAATTAATTTTAGTAAAATGATTACTCAAATCATTACTTATTCGGTTAAGAATAAGTTAGTTATTGGGTTGTTTACTTTAGCCATCATTTTTGCTGGTTTCTGGAGTATTACCAAAGTCCCAATTGATGCCGTACCTGACATCACTAATAATCAGGTGCAAATAATTACCCAAGCTCCTAATCTAGGTACAGAGGATATTGAACAGTTTGTAACGTATCCGGTAGAGATTGGAATGGCCAATTTACCAGGAGTAGAAGAAATTCGTTCGGTTTCTCGATTTGGATTGTCACTGGTAACCATTGTGTTTAATGACGATATGGGAACCTATTTACCGCGCCAACTGGTAGCTGAAAAGCTAACCGAAGTAAAAGAGGCTATACCTACCGGGTTTGGAACTCCCTTTGTTGGGCCAATATCTACTGGATTGGGTGAAATTTACCAGTACTCTTTGGAAGTAAATGAAGCCTTTGCGGATAAATATTCCTCGGCCGATTTACGTACCATGCAAGACTGGATTATTAGACGGCAAATGGCCATGGTTCCCGGTGTGGTTGAAGTAAATGCCTTTGGAGGAGATATCAAACAATACGAGGTAGCGGTAGACCCTTCTAAACTCAAAGCGCATAATATTACGATGGCCCATATTTTTGAGGCCTTAGAATCTAATAACCAAAACTCTGGTGGCGCCTACATTGAAAAAGATCACCGAGCCAATTACATTAGAGGTGAAGGTTTAGCCAGAAGTTTAGAAGACCTCGAAGCCATTGTAGTAAAGAATACCGATGGATTTCCTTTAACTATTAAAGATGTGGCTCAGGTTCAATACGGCAGAGCTATCAAGTACGGAACCTTAACCAAAGATGGAAAGGGTGAAGCTGTGGGTGGCATGATTTTAATGCTGAAAGGCGCCAATTCTAACCAAGTAATTAATGCGGTGAAGGAGCGCATGGCTGAGATTCAGAAGTCGTTACCCGAAGGAGTAACCATTGAACCTTTCTTAGAGCGAAGTAAGTTGATATCCAGTACCATTAACACAGTAAGTACCAACCTGATTGAAGGGGCGTTAATTGTAATTTTTATTCTGGTTTTATTACTCGGAAACTGGCGTGGTGGATTAATTGTGGCATCTACCATACCCTTGAGTTTGTTATTTGCTTTTATATTAATGAACTACTTCGGGGTTTGGGCAAACTTAATGAGTCTGGGCGCTATTGATTTCGGAATTATCATTGATGGAGCCGTGATCATTGTAGAAGGGACGGTTTTTCTTTTGGTGCAAAAACTACGCTTGCAACCCGAGATGGATCAAGAGCAAAAAGACGAAGTAGCTATTGAATCCAGTACCAAAATGATGAAATCTGCCTTTTTTGGGCAGCTTATTATTCTTATTGTTTTTATTCCCATTTGGGCGTTACAAGGAGTAGAGGGAAAGATGTTTAAACCCATGGCGCTTACTTTCATGTTTGCCATGATGGGCGTTATGATTTTATGTTTAACCTATGTTCCTATGATGTCGGCATGGTTCTTAAAAGTGAATCCTAGCGCTAAATGGTCTATTGGAGATAAACTGGTGCATAAAATAGAGCTCATCTATGAAACGGCTTTGGCGAATGCTTTAAAACACGCCAAATGGATAGTTACGGGATCCGTTTTACTTCTAGGAGGATCAGGATGGGTTTTTACTCAATTGGGGGGTGAGTTTATTCCGAAATTAGATGAAGGAGACATCGCTTTTCACGCCATTTTGAAACCCGGTAGTTCCTTATCTGAAACGGTAAAAATCACCACTCGAATTGAACAACTTATCAAGGAAAATGTACCGGAAGTAAAACGAGTAATTTGTAGAATTGGGGTAGCTGATGTACCCACAGATCCAATGCCAATGGATATTGCCGATTGTTTTGCTATTTTAAATCCCGAGGACGAATGGCGCGAAGGAATGACCAAAGTGAAATTGATTCAGGAACTGAAAGCGCAGGTGTTACTGGTGCCAGGAGTGAACTATGAATTCACCCAACCCATTGAAATGCGCTTTAACGAATTAATTACCGGAGTACGTGAAGATGTGGCGGTAAAGCTATTTGGAGAGGATTTAGAGGTTTTAGCTAATAAAGCCGAGGAAATGGGAAGCATCATTTCGGGCGTGCAAGGTGTGGCAGATATGAAGGTAGAGGCTACATCGGGGTTACCGCAAATCACCATTAATTACAACCGCAGTAAAATGGCACAGTATGGGTTACATATTGCCGATGTGAATTTGATGATTCAAACGGCCTTTGCAGGCAGCAAAGCGGGAGTGATTTTTGAAGGCGAGAAACGCTTTGATTTGGTGGTTCGCTTAGAAAATACGCAACGTCAAAGTATTGATGATGTGCGTAATTTGTTTATCCCTTTACCTAACGGAAATCAAATTCCAGTACAGCAAATAGCCGACATTAGTTACGTAAATGGCCCCATGCAAATTAGTCGCGACAATACCAATAGAAGAACCTATGTTGGAATCAATGTGCGGGGTAGAGACATCCAATCGGTGGTAGAAGAGATCCAGCAAAAACTAGATGCCGAATTGCAATTGCCTCCGGGATATTACATTAGATACGGAGGGGCATTTGAAAATTTAGAACGCGCTACCGAGCGATTAAAATTAGTAGTTCCTATTGCGTTGGGATTGATTTTTGTGTTGATTTTCTTTGCCTTGAAGTCCATGAAACAAACCGCCATGATTTTTATGGCTATTCCGCTAGCGGCCATGGGTGGTGTGTTGTCGCTTTGGGTAAGAGATATGCCATTTAGTATTTCGGCCGGGGTTGGGTTTATTGTGCTTTTTGGTGTGGCGGTGCTTAACGGATTGGTGCTCATAAGCGGATGGAATGAATTAAAAGCCCATGAAGAACTTCCTTTACTAGATAGAATAAAAACGGGAGCGAAACGTAGAATTAGGCCCATTTTATTAACGGCTTTAACCGATGTATTTGGATTTTTGCCCATGGCTATTTCTACCTCGGCTGGAGCAGAAATTCAGCAACCTTTAGCCACTGTAGTTATTGGCGGAATGATTACCGCTACATTTCTCACTTTATTTGTTTTACCCATATTATATCATTGGATGGAGAATAGGAGTATGCCTGTACTAAAGGGCGCGGATGTGTTGGTTTTATTGGTAACGTTTTCGGTTACTGGAATAGGACAAAGTCAAACTTTAGGCGGCTTGGATGAGGTGATTAATCGTGGACTAGCCAATAATGGGTTTGTGATTAACGCTACTAAAAACGTAGAGGTAGAAGAGCTAGGAAAGCGTCAGGCAATAAATTTGGGTAAGACTGATTTTGGCATCCAGTACGGACAATACAACAGTTACCATAACGATTTTGCATTTCAAATTAATCAGAATATTACGTTTCCTACGGTGTATTCTAAGCAAAAACAATTGGCTGAATTACGTACCGAAAATAGTGAAGCCCAATTAGCAGTGATTCAAAACGAACTGATTAGAAACATTAAAACTTCGTGGTATGAATTGGCTTTTTTACTGGAAAAGAAAGAGCAGTTAGAATTTCAACAATCCTTGTATACAGAGTTTGCCCGCGCTGCCAAGGTGCGGTATGAAGTAGAAGCGTCAACGTATTTAGAAATGGTTAGTGCCGAAGCTAAGGCTTTAAATATTGAAAATCAATTGGTGTTAATTGAATCGGATATTGCTATTCAAGAACGCAAATTGCAGCTGTTAATTAACGATACCACCGATGTGCATTTTATGCCCAATAAATTAGCAGAACCCAGCTTGGTAGCTATTATGGATTCTAATTTATTGGAACAAAATCCTTTGTGGTTGTATTCGGTACAGCAAATAGAAATTGCCAAAGCAGAGAAAGAAGTAGAGGTGGCCAAAACCTTACCTGATATTTGGTTAGGATATTTTAATCAATCTATGACCGGTATGATTCTAGAAAACGGAAGCTTGGCTAGTGGAAGCAAACGTTTTCAAGGTGTTCAGGCTGGAGTGGCTATTCCCATTTTTTACCGATCGCATAAAGCCAATGTGCAAACCAAAGAGTTGAAATATGAAATGCAACAAACCAAAACTGCCTATTTTCAACATGCGTTGCAAAGTGAGTATCAGCAACAATTACAGTTGGTTTTAAAGTACAGTCGTAGCGTTTCGTTTTACAAAATTACGGCCTTGCAACAAGCCGATTTAATTATAGAAAGCGCCCAAAAAAGTTATACCAATGGCGCTATTGGTTATGTAGAATACTTTCAAGGGTTAACGCAAGGACTAGACGTGAAGATTGATTATTTAGAGGCATTAAACGGGTATAATCAAGCCGTTGTGAATTTAGAATTCTTATTAGGAGTTCGTTAAAAAAAGGAAAATGAAAAATTTAAAATATAGTTTATTCATCAGCATTTGGGCAGCATTGTTATTGGCTAGCTGTTCCAGTATAACCAACACTGATCAGGGGCATCATCATGAAGAGGGAGCCGAAAAGGTACGTTTCTCATTAGGTCAAATGGCCTCTATGGAAATTGAAACCGGAACGCTAGAACTAAAGCAATTATCGGGCTATGTAGCATCTAACGGGAAATTAGAAGTGCCGCCACAAAATGAGGCTCTGGTGAGTTCAGTCATTGGCGGAAACATTACCCAAATCATGGTGATTGAAGGAGAGCCTATTGGAAAAGGAGAAGTTTTGGCTACCATAAGTCATCCTGATTTAATTGAGTTGCAAACCAATTATGTAACGGAGTGGAATCGTAGAGAATACCTGAAGAATGAATACGATAGACAAAAACGTTTGTATGATGAAAAGGTAGGTTCAGGTAAGGAATTTCAAAAAATACAAGCAGAGTATCAAAGTGTAAATGGTAAGGTGTTGGGCTTAGAGGCGCAGCTACGTTTATTACACCTTGCCAGTACCTCTATACTGGATGGCCATATTACCGAGCATATTAAAATTAAGAGTCCCATTAGTGGATTTGTGCGTAAGGTAGAAGTGAAAATGGGTCAATATGTAGCTCCGCAAAAAGAGCTGTTTGATATTGTAAACATTGACCACGTGCATGCTGACTTTATGGTGTATGAAAAAGATGTTGCCAAAGTAAAAGAAGGACAAACCATTGTGTTTACGGTTGAAGGGAATGAAGGAGAAGAAATTAAGGCTGAAATTTATACGGTAGGGAAAAACTTTGAAGAAGACCCTAAGGCCGTGCATTTGCATGCCGAGATAGAAAACAAGAAAGGATTTTTATTACCCGGAATGTATATTCAGGGACGCATTTTGGTAGATAACCAAGAAACATTGGCGTTGCCCGAAGGCGGAGTAGTTCGTGAGGGAGATCGGTTTTATGTGTTTACTGCCGTGCAAATGAAAGTGGGCGAGGAGTTGAAATGGGATTTCTTTCCGGTAGAAGTAAAGGTTGGCGTTACGGACAGAGGATATATAGAGGTGATTGTATTAGAACCATTTAAAAAGAACCAGAAGTTTGCAACCAAAGGGGCTTATTATTTGTTGGCTGAATTAAAGAAAGAAGAAGCAGAGCATTCGCATTAGGTTTTATTTGCTTTAATTGAAAGCTTTTGGCTAAGACTTTATTTAAATAAAAAGATATGAAGCAATGAACTAAAGCTTGTTTCTTTTGATCTTAGGTGGTGGAAAAATAATCGCTAATTTTGGACTGAAAGAAGTGTAGTATAATCAAAACTGGCACCTAAAATTTCATGGTGTATATTAAGAGGCTCAAAATGCTAACTTTTGGATTTTCTTATTGATTGACTAATTCTTGGTTTTATTTGGATATTGAAATTTAATTAAAAAAAACTATTAAAAAGCAAATGAGGTATAGCACTGGTGGTGTGTAATGATCCATTATTAAGCATGCTGAAAATTCGGAAAAAAATAATTTTTTTACAATGTGGATTACTGTTATAATAAGTTGTCTAATGTTTAGTTATCAAAACCCAGCAAAGAGAAAAGTTGTACCAGAAAGTTTAGAGATATTCCAGGCACAATTAATAACCTTAAGGCCTCCTCAGCCAGGTTATTGGCCAAACGACATTTTGCCGGAGGATGCGCCACCTGAGCAACTTGAAGAGAGAAGCTTTTAAGATTGGGAATACCAAGAACTATTATTTCAAAAACGGGCGTTGACACCTCAAGAATACTTCAATCGTATTTGTTATCTAACTCTGAAATTGCAGAATTGGAAATAAGTTTAAATCCCCACCCGATCTTTGATGGAAATTACCAGGAATCCGAATGTTACGTTCCGCGTCATGGGATTTTATTTTACAATGAACAAAGAGAACTAATAACTTATCTTGAATTTTGTTTGGAATGCTCCGTTGCTTATAAATGGAATCAAAAGAAGTCAAAATTGCCAATGGATAGTTCTCAATGGAATTATCTGATTAAATTAATAGATAAAAAAACCGAATAAAAACCACGAAAAAAACGGATGTATTTAATATTCTCAGAAATGGGAAAATAAAGTTGTTCACTCTTGTTCCGTTAAAAAAGATGTCTTTAACAAGGAAAAGTAAAACACCAGATTTAAACTATCCAAAAATTTATTAGTTCACGAGAGTTATTGAATGTCTTTGAAGGTATTGAAGACAAAAAAATCACGCATTAATTCGGTTCTATGCTTTCGAAATATTAATTTTCGAGACAGAATAGATCATAAAGCGGTGTAGTATGAGTTTCTTCCAACTATAGAATTAATGAACGAACTAAAAGATTATTTCAATTCGATATCAAATTTGGAGGAAGCAACTTGGGATAAAATATGGCCATACTTTAAAGCTGAAAAACTTGTAAAAAACGAATACTTCGCAAAGGAGGATAAGAGGGCTCGTAAAATTGCTTTTTTAAAGACAGGTGTGGTTCGTGCATATTTCATAAATCAGGAGGGAAAGGAGTACAATAAACAATTTTTTGTTGGGCACAGTATCATTGGAGCATTTACTTCTTTGCTGACTGGCGAACGAAATTTAATCTGTCTCTTATACACATCTCCGAGC
>OLHJ01000148.1_pt1 | contig 26354 bp, 21 predicted proteins | sample 1609491 | NCBI WGS metagenome assembly OLHJ01 (sample SAMN05416861, study PRJEB24817) | seawater metagenome | isolation source: Sea water | place: Canada:Atlantic | collected 2013-11
GTGACCTCGACAGGATTCAAACCTGTAACCCTCAGAGCCGAAATCTGATATTCTATTCAGTTGAACTACGAGGCCATTATATAACTGCAAAAATAAGATATTAATTAGAATGAGCTATCTTATTTTTCTTATTAAAAAGTGTATAAATTCCTTATTGATAAATATTTAAGTGACTGGTAATTAGTGATATATTTGGCGGATTGGATAATATGTTAGATATTTAGGTCCCAATAAAACCTACTTATTATGAAAAAAGCATTTCTTTTATTCTTTTTTGCTAGCCAATATTTACTTGCTCAGACTCCCTGTATTGGTGGCTTTGCTAGTACTTATCCTTGTAACAAGCTTGATTTGCTTTCCAATTTACCAATCTCAAGTATGGGAGGTTCAGGTATTGGGAATGACTCCTGGGGTTGGACCGATCCAGACAACGGAGATGAATATGCAATAATAGGAATGTCTAATGGTACTGCTTTTGTGGATATTTCAGACCCCATAAATCCAGTATATCTTGGAATTCTGCCAACACATACTAATAATAGTTCTTGGAGGGATATTAAAACGTATAATAATCATGCCTTTATTATAAGTGAAGCTTCTATTCATGGAATGCAAGTATTTGATTTAACAAGATTAAGAAATGTTGCTAGCCCACCAGAAACTTTCACAGAAGATGCTCATTTAGATACTATAGGTGCTGGTGATACACATAATATAGCCATCAATGAAGAAACAGGATACGCCTATATAATTGGAGGTAGAGGCTCAGGTGGTTATAGTGGAGGACCTATTTTTATCAATATTCAAGACCCAATCAATCCTGTAGTGGAAGGGGGATTTAGTTCCGATGGGTATACTCACGATGCACAAATTGTAATTTACCATGGTTCAGATACAGAACATGTTGGTAAAGAAATATTATTTGCAAGTAATGAAGACACAGTGACAATTATAGATGTAACCGATAAATCTGCTCCTGTCCAAATATCAAGTACGGCATATTCCAATAGCTCCTATACACATCAAGGATGGTTAACCTATGATCATGATTATTATATTTTTAATGACGAATTGGATGAACAGAGCTTTGGTTTTTCAACAAGAACAAGAATAATGGATTTTACGGATTTAGACAATCCTTCACTGGTTGGGTCTTATAACGGTGCTACAAATTCTATTGATCATAATGGGTATACCAAAGGAAACCGTTATTATATGGCAAACTACCGAGCAGGTATGCGTGTATTAGATATTACAAATGTTTCAACAGCTAGTTTAACAGAAGTAGCTTATTTTGATACTTATCCATCAAGTAATTCAGCTGAATTTAATGGAGCGTGGAATGTATATCCTTATTTTAATAGTGGAGTTATGGTAATCAGCGATATTGAGCGAGGCTTATTTCTAGTAAAAGATCCAAATTATGATGCTACACCACCCACAGTAGTGTGTCAAAACATTACAATAACTTTAGATGCATCTGGTACCGCTACCATTACTGCCTTGCAAGTAGATGGAGGGTCGACGGATAATGGACTTATTTTCGATCGTGTTATTGATAAATCAACATTTACTTGTGTAGATATAGGTCCAAATAATGTTGAATTAACGGTATTAGATTCAAACGAAAATAAATCAACTTGTACTGCAGTGGTTACTGTTGAGGCAACTACTTCTACTTTTGTTTCTGGTACTTGGGATATTGCCCCAGATGCAGGAGCAAAAGCTCTATTTCAAGACAGTTTTGATACGGATACTTTTGGAGATGTAACCGCTTGTTCTTGTGAAATTGAAACAGGAAAAACAGTTACAGTTAATTCTGGTGGGTTTTTAGATATAACAGGAGATATATTAGTGGATGGAAATTTAATTGTAGAAGATGAAGGCTCTATTGTGCAAAGAGATGCTTCTGCGGTAACTACTAACAATGGAACGATAAGAGTAACAAAAACAACCACTAATTTAAATGATGTTGATTTTACTATTTTAGGGAGTCCGATGACAGGAGAAACTAGAGAAGGAGTTTATGAGAATTCGGCCCTGGTACGTCATCATATAACAGAAAATTTTGTGCCAAATCAAGATGTTGAAGATGAATATCCATTAGCAGATAATTTTGCGGATGACAATGGCGATAACTGGCAAACACATACTGGAAATTTAATCGTAGGAGAAGGCTATTTAGTACGACCATTTCCACTTGGAGAAACAGGAGGAACTTATACCACCGACTATACACAAGGAACTTTAAATAATGGGCTAATAAATTTTACTACCATTTTTGGAAATGATCAAAATGATAGTCCAAACATATTATCAAATCCTTATGCTTCTTCTCTAGATGCTTTTGTATTTGTAACGGATAATCCTATTGTTGATGCAATCTATTATTGGGAGCATATAACAGCGCCTAATATAAGTTATCCAGGTTATAGCCCTACTAATTATAATATGGGGGATATCTCCATGTATAATTTATCTGGAGGAATGTCAGCTCCAAATGAACAAGCTGGAGATCCTATAGATAAACCGAGTAATCAGTTTATACCTTCTGGTCAAGGTTTTGGTATCAAAGCAAATGCAGCTGGAACTGTTACCTTCGATAATACCATGCGTTTAACGACAAATAACGATGGGTATAGGATTAGCGAAACAGCAATCGAAAGACTGTATTTAAGCGTCTCAAACAATACCTATGGTTTAAAGAGTGGAACGCTAATAGCTTTTACAGAATTTGCTACAGATGGATTTGATAGAAACTACGATGCAAAGAGATTGGCAACTCCAATATCCTTATTTTCTCTAAACAATGATAGAGAATTAGGAATCCAAGGAAGGTCAACTTTTAACGATGAACATTTCATTCCATTAGGATTCTCCACACAGGTAGAGGAAAATCAGGAGTACACAATCTCAATTGGTTCTATAGAAGGAGAACAATTAAGTCAAGCAACTGTGTATTTAAAAGATAAATTTTTAAATGCGATCACGAACCTTTCTGAAACTAATTATAGTTTTATTTCAGATGAAGGTCAGCAAACCAATAGGTTTGAATTGATCTTTAAAGATGAGGTTTTAGGAGCATCCGATATTTTGCAGAATATATATCTATATCCAAATCCGGCTCAAAGTAAAATTAATATTTATACATCAGATAATATTTTAACTCAAGTAAAAATCTATGATATAAGGGGACGGCAGGTGAAGGTTTCTTCATTAATGAATCAAGGAAATTACCAAATAGACATTTCTAAGTTAGATGCTGCATTTTATTTTGTTGAAATTAATACGAACACTGGTACCGTGGTAAAACGAATCCTAAAAAAATAGAATCTGAACTCTATTTGCATTCTTAAAAAAGACCTTCTATAATTACAGAAGGTCTTTTCAGTTTATAATAAATTTCTATGAGTAAAATTTATTCCACGATAAGAATCAAATCGTCTTGCATCACCATTTCGCCTTCTTTTAATTGGAGGCTTTTTACTTTGCCATCTCTAATTGCAGTAACGGTAGTCTCCATTTTCATAGCTTCGATAATAAAAAGCGGATCGTTTTCTTTTACTTCTTGTCCTTTTTTTACTAAGACTTTATATAATAACCCTTGAAGAGGAGAGCCAATCTCATCGGGGTTGTTTTCATCTGCTTTTGTATTTTCAACTTTACTAATGTTTAAGGCTTTATCATGTACCTCTACCATTTTGTTTTCTCCATTTATTTTAAAGAAAACAGTACGCATCCCTTCTTCATTAGGGCTACTTACCGAAAGTAAATTTACGATGATTACTTTCCCAGGTTCTAGTTCAATTAGGGTTTCCTCTTGTACTTTCATTCCGTAGAAGAAATTAAGTGTTGGAAGGATCGCTAAGTTGCCATACTTTTTATAATTCTCATGGGCTTGGTCAAAAACACGAGGGTATAAAATATAGGATAAAAAGTCTTCCATCTCAATCGCTCTTGTAAAGCCTTTTTGGTATTTCTTTTTAAACTCTTTAAAGGCAACATCAAAATCGATCGGCTCTAAATGAGCATTTGGACGGTTTTTATATGGTTTTTGATTCTTTAAAATTATCTTCTGAAGTTTTTTCGGGAATCCGCCAACGGGTTGCCCTAAATCTCCTTTAAAGAAATCGATTACCGAATCTGGAAACGAAATATCTTCGCCATTTTCCATGACATCTTCTGGGCTTAAATTATTGGTTACCATAAAAATAGCCATATCTCCAACTACTTTTGAAGAAGGGGTTACTTTTACCAAATTACCGAACATCGTATTTACCTCAGCGTACATTTTTTTTACTTCATCAAAGCGTCCTCCTAGACCTAATGCTGTTGCTTGCGGACGTAAATTAGAATATTGCCCTCCTGGTATCTCATGTTGAAACACCTCTGATGTTCCAGATTTTAAACCCGATTCAAACGGATAGTAATACTCCCGAATGTCCTCCCAGTAATTGGAAAACTGATTCAATTTCGGCATATCAAATTCGTGTGCACGATCGTGATATTTCATCATTTCCACAATCGAATTAAAATTTGGCTGCGAAGTTAATCCAGACAGACCTCCAAGGGCAACATCAACTACATCTACATTGGCTTCAATTGCTTTTAAATAAGTAGCAGATTGTAAGGAAGAAGTGTCATGGGTATGTAGGTGAATAGGTAGCTTTACGGTGTCTTTTAAAGCGCCGATAAGCTCTGTAGCAGCATAGGGTGTTAATAAGCCTGCCATATCTTTTAAGGCTATGATATGCGCACCAGCATTTTCTAAATCTTTAGCTAATTGTGTATAATAGCTAAGGTTGTATTTAGATTGTGAAAGGTCCATAATATCACCAGTATAACTAATGGCAGCTTCCGCTAAAGCTCCGTTTGTATTACGAACATATTTAATACTGGGTTCCATTGCTTTTACCCAGTTTAGAGAATCGAATATTCTAAAAATATCAATCCCGTTTTCCCAAGATTTATCTACAAATTTTTCTATTAGATTATCGGGATATGCTTTATAACCAACAGCATTAGAACCACGTAATAACATCTGAAATAAGATATTGGGCATTGCTTTTCTAAGTTCTCGCAATCTCGACCAAGGGCTTTCATGAAGGAAACGCAGACAAACATCAAAGGTTGCACCTCCCCACATTTCTATACTGAATGTATTGGCATGATTTTTAGCAAAACTTTCCGCAACTTTAAGCATATCGTAAGTGCGCATTCGGGTAGCCAATAGAGATTGGTGTGCATCCCTAATGGTTGTGTCTGTATAATGTATTTTCTTTTCGTTTCGCAACCAAGCACTAAATTCATCTGGGCCTAATTTGCTAAGTAGATCTTTGGTGCCCTTTGGATATTCTGAAAATTGATCGTAAGCAGGGACTTTTGCATTTCTGAAAACTTTACTTTCTTCAATATATTTCACATCTGGATTTCCGTTGACAATCACTTCTCCTAGATATCCTAATATTTTTGAAGAACGATCTTGGGAAAGCTTAATATTAAATAGGGCAGGGGTTTTCTGAATGAAATTAACTGTCGTTTTCCCGTCTTTAAATTCTGGATGCTGAATTACATTCTGTAAAAAATGAATGTTGGTTTTTACACCTCTAATTCTGAATTCTTTTAATGCTCTCACCATTTTACGAACTGCACCATCTAAGGTTCTACCGTGGGCGGAAACTTTTACCAACATCGAATCGAAAAATGGACTCACTTTATAACCTTGGTAAATACTTCCAGCATCTAGTCGTATCCCCATACCTGAAGCAGAACGATAGGTAGTAATGGTTCCATAATCTGGAGTGAAATTATTTTCGGGATCTTCGGTAGTTAATCGACATTGCAATGCAAAACCATAAGTTGCAATAGAATCCTGTTCGTAAATTTTAATCTGGGTATCGGATAATCGATAACCCCCAGCGACGAAAATTTGGGTTTTTACCAAATCGATTCCTGTAACCATTTCAGTAACGGTATGTTCAACTTGTATGCGAGGATTTACCTCAATAAAATAAACATGATCTTCTTTATCTACTAAAAATTCAACAGTTCCAATATTATTATAATTTACCTCTTTAGCGATTGCCAAGGCATATTTGTAAAGGTTTTGTTTTACCTCTTCAGAGATATTAAATGAAGGGGCAATTTCCACTACTTTTTGGTGACGACGTTGAACTGAGCAATCCCGTTCGTGTAAATGGCGAATATTTCCATGGTTATCTGCTACAATCTGAACTTCAATATGCTTTGGGTCTTCCACATATTTTTCTAAAAACATGGTGTCATCTCCAAAAGCATTTAGGGATTCGTTTTTGGCAGAATCAAAATGTTGTTCTAAATCTGTTGAGGATCTTACAATTCGCATTCCTCTACCACCACCACCAGATGCAGCTTTTAACATTAAAGGATAGCCAATTTCATTGGCTTCAGATAGAGCAACTTTTAAGGAGCTTAGTTTCTTTTTGTTTCCTTCAATAACAGGAACATTGCATTTTACTGCATTTTTCTTTGCGGTAACTTTATCGCCTAAAGCGTCCATTACTTCAGGATCTGGTCCAATAAAAATAATACCATTTTCGGCACAAGCTCTTGCAAAACCTGAATTTTCAGAAAGAAAACCATAACCAGGATGTATAGCGTCTACATTTTTAGATTTTGCCAAACCAATAATTTCATCAATATCTAAGTATGGTTTAAGAGGCTGGTTATTATCTCCTATTTGATAAGATTCATCTGCCTTATATCGATGCTGAGAATAGCGATCTTCATAAGTAAAAATAGCAACTGTTTTTACATTAATTTCGGTACAAGCTCGTAATACTCTTATGGCAATTTCGCCACGATTGGCAACTAGTATCTTTTTTATTTTCATTTCAATTATCTCGATTCAAACGAGGTGTTTTTAAATTAAACATTAATTAATGATATATGGATTTTCGGTTTTGTAATTTCTAATTATAAAATCTAATGCGCTTTTTAATATGTCTCCCATATTGGTAGATTTTTTAAAATTTAAATCTTTGGTAAGCACATATAACTCCCCTTTTAACTGACTTATTTTATCTGGAGTAGATAGATGATCTTGCTGCATGCATTTTAGTAAATGGTCCAATCTATAGGAACTGCTAATAGCTCTTTTTGCCAATAAGGAACGTTCTTCGTTTTCGTATTGCTCTATAGATCCTCTTTGAAGTAAGTCTAAGGACATTTTTACAAGGGCGTTATTTTCTTTTAAATATTGTGGTTTATAAACTTTTATGTTTCCTTCAAAAGATTGTTGGTCAAAATCAATAGCTCTTAGACGATATTGTATTCTATCAAAATCATGGGTTAAAACCACTACATAATTATAGGCTCTCATATCTCCTAAAAGTCTTACAAAACATCGTTCGTTAAACTTGACAAACTGTTTTGCCAATTCTTTTTTATCCTGAAGGGAGCAATTTTCTAAATTTTCCTCTATAAAAACATCACAAGGAATACCAGAGATATGTTCTTCGATAAGAGTGTCTTTATAGATTAAAAATTCAATATGATTTGGAGATAAAAGATGTTCTAATTCTAATCCGTAAACTCTAGAGGCGTCCGCTTTTTTTAAATAATAAAAAGTATAATTATCATTTAATATATTTCTGATTTTAATACGGAAAGGCTTTGTATTTCCAAAAGTGCAATAGTCAATGCTATCTACACTTAAATAGGGTATCGCAGAATCATTTCCATCTGCGTGTAAAATGGTATATATTTTTTTTAAGCCGAGATTTATATCTTCTCGTTCGTGTTCTGGAAAATAAGTGCTAAGCCATAAGGTGTCATTTCCACTTTCATCATAAATAGCTATGGAACCTTGAAATCGCAACAAATCATCGTAACGAACGGGTATTTTTACATTCCTTCCGTTTTTTGTCAAGTAGGTAGATAACTCTTTGGTTATAGGAAAGGCAGGCTTTTTTTTAGAGATTAGTTTTTCATCCATTTCAATAAAAAGTATGCCTAAAGGTAAAATATTTTTATTATTAATTGAGCTTAATTTTTCATTAAGTATAAAGAAGTTTTAAGAGAAATAAAGAGTATAAAAGATAATAAAAGAGAAGCAAAAAAAGAATTAGTATTTTTAGCAATGCAAATAGTATTTAAGGGGAAATTTAAAAAACTATCGAAACAATTTTGGGTGCTTAATCGAAATATAAACATGAATAATTCAGAATTTATTCTAACAAAAAAGGCATTTATAAGTTCTCAAGGAACTCTAAAATACATCGATAAAGGCAAAGGAAGCGTCCTGCTATTATTACATGGCATTCCAACCTCTTCTTGGTTGTATCGAAGAATGATAGATGGATTATCCCATAAACATCGAGTTATTGCACCCGATATGTTGGGATTTGGTTCTAGTGATTCTCCTAAAGGATATGACATCTATGAACCAAAAGAACATGCTAGGCGTATTTTGGAATTAATGGATTCTTTAAAAATTGATAAATGGAGTCATGTGTTTCATGATGCTGGAGGGCTATGGACTTGGGAATTATTAAAGTTATCCCCCAATAGAATTGAGAATTTAATAATATTAAACTCAGTTATTTATGAAGAGGGATTTAAACCGCCAATTAGGTTTAAAAAAGGTTTTTTGGCAAAATTTGTAATAAAACTATATAGTTTAAGTCTAACAAATAGAATTTTACTAAAAGGATTGTTTAATCAGTCCTTGGTTAAAAACACTTTGACTAAGGATGATTTGATGGGATATAAAAAACCATTATTGGAAGGAAAGACAGAGGCAATGTATCAATTTTTTTCTAAGACCTGTAATGATTTACCCAATTATCATGAACTTATTAAAAGCTTATCCATGCCAAAATTATTAATATGGGGTAAGTATGATGAATTTCTAATAATTGATAAAATAAAGGAGCAATTGAAATTAGATATGGATCTAGAAGATTCAAACATGCATATAATAGAGGCAAAGCATTATATACAAGAGGAAAAACCAGAAGAAATAAATGAGTTGATTTTAAGCTTTTTAGCGTAGTTGATGATCATTAAATTCAATTCAAAAGGAAGAAAATAATTAAACTAGAATTAAATCAAAATTTTATGAGTGTAATATCAAGTCTGACAGATTATATTAAAAATGGAAAGAAACGAGAAGAAGTGCCACATGGACTTTGTCCTAATTGTTGGGGAAGATTAGAATATGGTGGTGAGTTTTATAAAGCGGTTCAAAAAGAAAACTTGGATTTAAATAATCTAGAAAAACATAAAGGGTGGATTCAAGCACTTGCTACAAAATATGCCTATGGTCTTGAGCTAAAAAAGAAAGGTGCTGAATGGGAATGTGAATTGTGTAACACAAAGTATGAGAATGAATAACGAATAAGGTTAAGAGAATATTCAACTTTCTCGAGGGGAAATTGGCTGATATGTTACGCTATCATTATGATAGAAAAAGCAAAATAGTTTAAATTCCTTCTGATAGCTTTCGCATTTTAACCACATCTGTGATTTGAATTCTTTTACCCGAAGTTGAGATAAGGCCTTCTTTTTTAAGTTCTGAAAGCATACGAATACATGATTCTGTAGCGGTACCTACAATGTTAGAAATATCCTCTCGAGAAAGTTGAATAATCATAAAACCATCCTGGTCTACGCCAAAATTTTCTTCTAAATGCAATAAGGTTTCTGCGATACGTTGCTTTACAGACTTTTGAGAAATATTTACTATTACATCATCCGCTTCTTTTAATTCATTTGCCAAATTATGGAGCATGTCTAAAGAAAAATCAGGGTTGCTATGTAAATTATCTAGGATAATGTTTTTAGGAATAAAACATGAGTTCATGTCATTAACGGCAACTGCTCTTAGGTTTGTTGGCTCTTTAGCAATTACAGAGCGTTGCCCTAAAACTTCGCCACCACTTACAAATTTTATAATTTGATCCTTGCCGTTAGTGCTTAACTTAGACAGCTTGGCAATTCCATGTCTTACACAGTAAATGCCTTTTAAATGCTCTCCTTCATCAAAAATCACTTCTCCCTTTTTAAAAGATCTAGTTGTTTTTCCATCAGAGATACATTTTAGCTCATCACTAGTTAAAGTATTTAATCCCGTAAACTTTCTAACAATGCACTTCTCACATTTGCTCATTTTACAAAAATAATTAAAATTAATATATTAGAATATTTAAATCTTTTAAATCATTTGTATCCTTCAATTTTACTAATAGAACTTGAATTAAACATCCATAATTTTTTAAAAATAGATTAATTTTGCAAACTTATAGTGAAAACACTGTAAAACTTTATGAGTAAAAAGATAGAAACTACAACTTGCTACCATTGTGGAGATTTATGTGACCCCATTGAAATTATTTCAGATGAAAAATCATTCTGCTGTAATGGTTGTAAAACAGTTTACGAAATATTCTCTGAAAACGATTTAACTTGCTATTACGACTTACAATCTGCGCCAGGAACCACTCCCGCTGAAATTTCTGGTAAATACGATTTTCTAGAAAACCAAGAAATTGCAAATAAGTTACTAGAATTTGATGACGGAAAACACCAAATCATTACTTTTTACATACCCACCATACATTGTAGTTCTTGTATTTGGGTTTTGGAAAATTTAAATAAACTTCAAGCCTCAGTTACGACATCTCAAGTTAACTTTCCGAAGAAAACAGTACGAATAACTTTTATGTCTGAAGAACTTTCTTTAATGCAATTGGTGCTTTTAATGAGTTCTATTGGCTATGAACCCTATATCTCACTAGAGGATTATACCTCTGGAAAAAAAGCAGTAGATCGTCAATTAATATATAAACTAGGAGTTGCTGGATTTGCCTTTGGGAATATAATGTTCTTATCATTTCCCGAATATTTTGAAGTCAATGAGTTTTGGTTAGATCGATATAAATTGGTGTTTAGGTGGATTATGCTCCTTTTTTCAATTCCAGTAGTATTTTATTCGGGTTGGGATTATTTTGTTTCTGCCTACAAAGGATTGCGATCCAAAATATTAAATATTGATGTTCCTATCGCTTTAGGAATATCGGTTTTGTTTTTAAGAAGTATTGCTGAGGTCGTCTTCGATTTAGGTTCTGGTTTTTTTGATAGCCTTACAGGATTGATTTTCTTTTTATTAATAGGAAAGTATTTTCAGCAGCGAACCTATTCCTTTTTATCTTTTGAAAGAGATTATAAATCCTATTTTCCTATAGCTGTAACTAGGATAGATACTTATAAAAATGAAAAAACCGTTCAGGTATATGAAATTAAAAAAGGAGATCGCTTATTAATTCGAAATGATGAATTAATACCTGTGGATGGGATATTAATTAGTGGCAATGCTCTTGTAGATTATAGTTTTGTTACGGGAGAAGCTACGGCAGTTCAGAAAATATCTGGAGATAAACTTTTCGCAGGAGGGAAGCAACTCTCAGGAGTAATAGAAATTGAAGCTTTAAAATCTGTAGAGCAAAGTTATTTAACCCAACTCTGGGGGAATGAAGCTTTTAAAGAAGATAAGGTACAAGCTTTTAATAGTTTGATCGATAGTATAAGTAAACGCTTTACAATAGTAGTACTCGCAATTGCTTTTATTTCTACCGCATTTTGGATGTACCATGATTCCACAAAGGCCTTAAATGTATTTACCGCAGTATTAATTATTGCATGCCCTTGCGCAATAGCATTGGCTACTCCATTTACTTTAGGGAATATGTTGCGAATTTTTGGGCAACAGAAATTTTATCTAAAAAATGCGAATGTAATCGAGCGAATTGCAAAGATTACAATGATTGTATTTGATAAAACAGGAACCATTACCACCAATAAAAAAAGTGTTATAAACTACGAGGGAGAGGCCCTTTCTGAACAAGAAGAGGTCCTTTTATTTAATTTGGTAAGAGCATCGAACCACCCCTTGAGCAGACAATTATACGATACTCTTTCTGTGAAAGAAATAATAAAGTTCGACACTTTTGAAGAAATTATAGGAAAGGGAATAGAAGCAACTCATAATGGTATCACTATTAAAGTAGGCTCTGCGAAATATGTTAATTATAGTGGAGAACTAAATTCATTACAAACATCGGTTTATTTACAGTTGGATGGAAAGTATAAAGGCCGTTTTAACTTTCAAAATACCTATAGAGAGGGATTGAATGATGTATTTGAAGCATTAAATACCAATTCTAAATTAGCAATCCTTTCAGGAGATAATGAAGGAGAAAGAGAAAGGTTAAGGTCATTATTACCTAAAGGAACCACCTTATTATTTCAGCAAAACCCACAGCAAAAATTAGATTTTGTAAAGGATTTACAACAAAAAGGAGAAAGAGTAATGATGATTGGAGATGGATTAAACGATGCAGGGGCATTAGCACAAAGCGATGTTGGAATTGTAGTTTCAGAAAACATCAATGTTTTTTCACCAGCTTGTGACGGAATCTTAGATGCTTCACATTTTTCTAGATTGCCAAGTTATTTTAATGTTTCAAAAAAATCATTGAAAATTATAAAGTGGAGTTTTGTTTTTTCATTTATTTATAACATCACGGGGCTATATTTTGCAATTACAGGAAATTTACTACCAGTTATCGCTGCGATATTGATGCCTTTAAGTTCCATAAGTATTGTTGTTTTTACAACAATAGCAACTGCTTACGAAGGAAAAATGTTAAGAAAAAAATAAAAAACTGATATTTGTCATATTTAGTATATTTAATGGAAATTATCTTAGCCAAATATTTTAAATAATTTATGAGTATTATTTATTTGTTATTAGCAATAAGTATTGTAATCGCAATAGGCTTTTTCATTGTTTTTATTATTTCAGTTCAAAAGGGTCAGTACGATGATGTATATACCCCATCTATTCGTATGCTTTTTGATGATGAATTAGTAAAAGAAACGCCGAAAACAAAACCAACCAAAACAGAAAAACAAGATTAATTATGGAGGTACAAAAATTTTATTATGACAATAAAATCGTAAAGAACTTTATTTATGCTACAATTATTTGGGGTGTAGTTGGAATGTCGGTGGGACTTTTAGTCGCATTTATGTTTCTGTTTCCAAATCTTACCGATGGTATTTCCTGGCTAAGCTTTGGTAGATTAAGACCTTTACATACCAATGCAGTAATATTTGCTTTTGTAGGTAATGCTATTTTTGCAGGAGTTTATTACTCCACACAAAGATTACTTAAAGCTAGAATGTTTAATGATTTATTAAGTAAAATAAACTTTTGGGGTTGGCAACTAATTATTGTTGCTGCAGCATTTACACTTCCATTAGGATATACCTCCTCTAAAGAATATGCTGAATTAGAATGGCCCATAGATATAGCTATTGCTGTAATTTGGGTTGTATTTGGTGCAAACTTAATTGGTACAATTATAAAAAGAAGACAACGACATATTTATGTTGCGATATGGTTTTATTTAGCAACTTTTGTGACCGTTGCTGTCTTACATATTGTAAATAGTATGGCACTTCCTGTAAGTGCATTAAAGAGTTATTCTGCTTATGCAGGAGTTCAAGATGCTTTAGTGCAATGGTGGTACGGACATAATGCTGTAGCATTTTTCTTAACTACTCCATTCTTAGGGTTAATGTATTATTTTGTTCCTAAAGCAGCGAACAGACCTGTATATTCTTATAGACTTTCGATTGTACACTTTTGGTCTTTAATATTTATCTATATATGGGCAGGTCCCCATCATTTACTTTATACAGCATTACCAGATTGGGCACAAAATTTAGGAGTTGCATTTTCTGTAATGTTACTTGCACCTTCTTGGGGTGGGATGATCAACGGATTACTTACATTACGTGGAGCTTGGGATAAAGTAAGAGTAGATCCAGTATTAAAATTTATGGTAGTAGCTATTACCGGTTATGGTATGGCAACTTTTGAAGGTCCGATGCTGGCATTAAAAAATGTAAATGCAATTGCTCATTATACCGATTGGATTGTAGCTCACGTTCACGTTGGCGCTCTTGCCTGGAACGGTTTCTTTACTTTTGGTATGATATACTGGTTAATACCAAGAATGTTTAAATCCAAATTATGGTCTTTAAAATTAGCCAATTTGCACTTTTGGATTGGGACTCTAGGAATAATTCTATATGCATTGCCTTTATATGTAGCTGGGTTTGTACAGGCTTCTATGTGGAAACAATTTAACCCTGATGGAACACTGGTTTACGGAAACTTTTTAGAAACTGTAAGTCAAATTATGCCGATGTATTGGATGCGTGCTATAGGTGGTAGTATGTTTATTATTGGTATGTTTATTTTGGTTTATAATATCATTCAAACCATAAGAAGTGGAAGTGCTGTTACCGATGAATTAGCGGAGGCACCAGAATTAGAAAAAGTAACTAAAAAACAAACGAAAGGGGAAGGATACCATACTTGGTTAGAAAGAAGGCCTGTTAAGTTTACTTTATATGCTACCATTGCAATAATAATTGGAGGTGCAGTACAAATTATTCCTTCGCTTATTGTGGACGATTATATTCCACAAATCTCAAGTGTAAAACCATATACTCCTTTAGAATTGGAAGGACGTGATTTATACATTAGAGAAGGATGTGTGGGATGTCACTCTCAGATGATTCGACCTTTTAGAAGCGAAGTAGAGCGTTATGGAGAATATTCTAAAGCTGGAGAGTTTGTTTACGATAGACCATTCTTATGGGGATCTAAACGTACAGGTCCAGATTTACATAGAATAGGAGGCAAGTATTCAGATAACTGGCATTTCAATCATTTTTATGACCCTCAAACAACTTCAGATGGATCCATTATGCCTTCCTATAAATGGTTTATAAGGAATAAGCTTGATAAATCTAGTATTGTTTCTAAAATGGAAACATTAGTCGCTTTAGGAGTTCCTTATTCCGAAGAAGAAATAGCAGGAGCTGAATATTCTATGGCAGAACAAAGTGCTAAAATTGAACAAAATCTATATAATGATCCTGATTTTGCGGAAGCTTACGAAGCAGATAAAGCTGCAGCTGCAGAAAATGGAGAAGAATTTGTGGAGATGCGTGATAGAGAAGTAGTCGCTATGATTGCTTACCTGCAACGTTTAGGTACAGATATTAAAGTAAAAACCGAAGAATAAATTAAACGAAAAGAATTATGTTAAGATTTATCAAAGGAAATTTAGAAAATATAGATGGGGTTGCAATATATCCCATTATATCACTATTAATATTTTTCATCTTTTTTGTAGGACTTTTTTTCTGGGTAATCAAAATGAAAAAATCCCATATAGAAGAAGTAAGTAATTTACCATTAGAAAACGATCAAAACAACCCATTAATATGAAACTATTAACACCATTTTTTAGAGTACTTATTTTTGCAATTATAACTTTTGCATTATTTGAGTATATAGTCGATTCTGGAGATCAATTAGCCATTCAAGAAAACTCATTAATTGCACCTATTTTTTGGGGATTATTGGTTCTTGCAATTTTTATTGAAATTATTATTGGAACCGTAAAAAGTAGGGTTTACAATTCGTTAAGTGAAGAAGGAAGAGAGAAATATGAGCAATTGGAAGCCGATAGTTACTTCGGAAAATTATATGCAAAATTATTAGATTCTAGAGCTATTGAAGAAGAAGGAGAAATTATTTTGGATCATGATTACGATGGGATTAAAGAATTAGACAACAACCTTCCACCATGGTGGGTATATCTTTTTTATGCATCCATTATTTTTGGTGTGGTTTATTTAGCGAGATATCATGTTTTTGATGGGGACTTTATTGCTGTGGAATATGAAAAAGAAGTTGCACAAGCAAAAATAGATATAGAAGAATACAAGAAAAATAATCCAAATCTAGTAGACGCATCGACTGTGGTTTTATTAACTGAAGAATCCGATTTAAAAGCTGGGAGAGTAATCTTCGATGAGAAATGTGCCGTATGTCATAAAACTGATGGAGGTGGTGGTATTGGTCCAAACCTAACCGATCCAAATTGGATTTTAGGTGGAGGAATAAAAAATGTATTTACTACAATTTCTGAAGGTGGACGTGATGGAAAAGGAATGATTTCATGGAAGGCAGAATTAAATGCCAATGAAATTGCACAAGTTTCAAGTTATGTTTTAGGTTTTGAAGGAACTACTTCAGCTGCTCCTAAAGCAGCAGAAGGGGATGTTTGGGTAGATCCAGATGCAGCTCCAATTGAAGAAGAAGATACTTCAGAAAAGGAAGTTGAGGTTGAGGTTCCAACAACTTAAGAAGCTTCGATAAAGTAAATATTTTTTATAAATAACCAATCGAATAGAAAATTTTAAGGTACTGCTATGGACGAAAATTTTAGAGATTCTATTGGAACCATTAACGATGAAGGGAAAAGAGCTTGGGTTTTTCCAAAAAAACCTTCTGGTGTTTTTTATAAATATAGAAAGTGGGTAAGTTATATTTTACTTGTCATTTTATTGGTATCTCCATTTCTTAAAATCAATGGGAATCAATTTATGCTTTTTAATGTATTAGATAGGCAGTTTAATATTTTTGGTTTTCCATTTTGGCCTCAAGATTTTCACATTATTGTGATCATGATGATCATTGGGGTTATTTTCATTGTTTTCTTTACCGTTGTTTTTGGTCGAATATTTTGTGGGTGGATTTGCCCACAAACCATATTTATGGAAATGGTTTTCCGTAGAATAGAATATTGGATTGAAGGAGATCGTGGAAAGCAAATTAAATTAAGCAAACAAGTTTGGAATGCGGATAAAATTAAGAAGCGTGTTTTAAAATGGGTAATTTTCTTTATCATATCCTTTATTATCGCGAATGTATTTTTAGCCTATCTTATAGGAAGTGATACCTTATTGCGATATGTTATAGATGGACCAACCAACCATATAAATACATTGATTTCTCTATTTATTTTTACTAGTGTATTTTATTTTGTGTTTGCTTGGTTTAGAGAACAAGTTTGTATCATAGCTTGTCCCTACGGAAGATTACAAGGGGTTCTATTAGACAATAAATCTATTATTGTTGCTTACGACCATAAGCGGGGAGAACGGGAAGAAGGTCGTGCAAGATTTAAAAAGAATGAAAATAGAGAAGAGCTCGGTATTGGAGATTGTGTTGATTGTTCGCTTTGTGTAAAAGTTTGCCCAACAGGAATAGATATTAGAAATGGAACTCAATTAGAATGTGTTAATTGTACCGCCTGTATCGATGCCTGTGATAGTATTATGGAAGGGGTTGATTTGCCTAAAGGATTGATACGGTATGCTAGTGAAGAGAATATAGAAAAGAAAGAGAAGTTTACCTTTTCACCAAGACTAAAAGGGTACACGGCAGTATTGGTTATATTAATTGGTGTTTTAATTGGAATGCTATTTTTAAGAAACGATGTAGAAGCTTCTGTATTGAGATTGCCTGGACAATTATTTGAGCATAAAGAAAACAATATCATCAGTAATGTATATACTTTTAAATTGGTAAATAAGACTTCTAATGCTATCGATAATGTTCATTTTGAACTAATATCGCATGAAGGTACCATTAAACTAGTAAGTAATAATAACTTTTCTATACCTGAAAAAGGATTGGCAGAGGGAACTTTATTTATTGAAGTAAATGCAAGCACCTTAAGTGGTGATAAGGATAGAGTGGAAATTGGAGTATATAGCAATGAAGTGCTTATTGAAACCACTTCCACATCATTTTTAGGACCAAGAAGCTTTAATTAAAAACAACCTGCTTTTGTAGGAGTCATTATGAAAATAAATTGGGGAACAGGAATAGTAATTGCAATTGTAGCTTTTATTGGATTTATCCTTGTTTTAGTAACTCTTATGTTGTCTGATGATAAGCTAGACCATGAATTAGTAATTGAAGACTATTATAAAAAAGAATTGGTGTATCAAGAAGAAATTGATGCCGAAAAAAATGCACAAGCTTTAACTGAAAATATTAAAGTATCTAAAACAGAGGAAGGCTTATTACTAGTATTTCCAAAAAACCTAGACTTTTCTAGAATTGAAGGAACAGTAACTCTTTACAGGCCTTCCAATAAAAATTTAGATTTTGAAACCCCTATAAATCTTTCGAGCCATCAATTACTCATCCCAAAAAATAATTTGGTAGAGGGAAGATGGGATGTTTCTGTAAATTGGAAATATGAGGGAGTAACTTATCTTTATAAAGATAAAACAAGATATTAAATATGCTTCTGTCGGCATTAATATTTGGTCTATTAGGAAGTTTTCATTGCATTGGAATGTGCGGCCCTATTGCCTTTATGTTACCTGTAGATCGTTCTAACAATTTCAAAAAGATAAGCCAAATTACGCTTTACCATATAGGTAGAATATTCACCTATAGTTTGATTGGATTGCTATTTGGACTTTTAGGGAAGAGTTTCAATTTATTTGGTTTTCAACAACAACTGTCCATAATCGTTGGTGTTTTTATGATTGTAATGGTACTAATTCCTTATAAAACTTTTAATAAATATAATTTTTCAAAGCCTTTGTTTCAATTAATTTCCAAAGTAAAAACCGCTTTAGGAAAAGAATTAAAAAAGAAATCGCCAGACACTTTTTTAACCATTGGATTTTTAAATGGTTTTCTTCCCTGTGGATTAGTTTATATGGCTTTGTTTGGAGCATTGGCATCAGGGGATGCATTACAAGGGTCCTTGTATATGGTATTATTTGGAATGGGCACCATCCCATTAATGACTACTGCAATTTATTTCGGTAACTTTTTAACTGCTAAGGTTAGGCAGTATATTAGAAAAGCAATTCCTGTAGTAGTTGTTATTATTGGACTTATGTTTATTCTAAGAGGGATGGGACTTGGAATTCCCTACCTTTCTCCAAAACCCATAGTAGAACAAATTAACGCATCTTACGACTGTAGTTAGTTTTGCATTTTTTCTTCTTTCTATAGCACAAATTGTGTATTTTTATTCTTCTGAAAAATAATAAAATCATGGAAACAATATTAGGTATAGGTTCTAGAATAAATCATTCCTATTACGGAAAAGGAGTGGTAATCAATGTCACTTCAGAATTGTATTGGGTTACTTTTTTAGAAGGCGGTTTAGAAACCATTGCCGTAAATGAAGAATTCGAAATATTAGATGCTGTAAAGGATGAAGTAGATACCGTAAGTTTTTCTGAAGTAGAAGATAGCCTTCGTGATTTACTTAAAAAATGGAGTGATGCTAGCGAAATAGTTCCCATTGCAGATAAATGGCGTGGGGGAACTATGGTATTAGAGCCTAAGGATTCTAAACTTTCTAATAAAGAAATTCCTGTAAATACTTTTTTTCATAAAATTGTAATGCTTAGAGATCGATTGCGAGTTATGGAACAAAAGATAAATTCAAGTAAAAATTTAGACGATCAAGAAAAAGTAGATATACAGCAATATATTACCCGTTGTTATGGAAGTCTCACTACTTTTAACGTTCTTTTTAAAAATAACTCCCAGCAGTTTAAAGGAGATAGCGCAAAAAAATAATCAAATATTAATTATAGAATTAAAATAGATAAATAATTATGGAAGAATTTCAACAAATAAATCAACCTTTATTGATTAATAGCTTAACAGATGAAGCGAAGGTTGCTTTTTATAAAAAAACCTATACCCATTTAGCGATGGCGGTTTTATTATTTGTTTTAGTGGAGACCATATTCTTTCAAATACCACCATTATTAGAATTTTCACTTTCCTTAACCCAGGGTTGGTCATGGTTATTAATGCTTGGTGGCTTTATGTTTGTTACCAATTATGCGGAAAAAATGGCTTTGTCATCTCATGATAGAAATAAACAATATTTAGCCTTATTGCTTTATGTTATTGCGGAAGCTTTTATTTTTATTCCATTAATATTCATGGCAATGATAACGGCAGAAGATGGTGGAGCGGAAATTCTTAACCAAGCTGCTATTCTAACTTTATCTTTATTCTCGGGACTTTCTGCAATTGTGCTTTTAACAAAAAAAGATTTTTCTTTTTTAAAATCAATCTTAGCAATTGGATTTTTTATAGCCTTAGGATTAATAGTAGCAGGGGTGTTGTTTGGTTTTAATTTAGGCTTGTGGTTTAGTGTAGGAATGGTAGTTTTAGCTTCAGGATCTATATTATACCAAACTTCCAATATGGTGCATAAATATAGCGAAGACCAATATGTTGCGGCATCTTTAGGTTTATTTGCATCATTAATGCTATTGTTCTGGTATATATTGAGCATTTTAAATAGAAGCTAGGTTTTTCATATTAAAGATTTAGTTGTTCTATTAAAACAACAAATTTGGAGTACTGCCGTTTTTTTAGTACACTATTTAATATAAAACAGGAAACCCTATTGTTATTAATCCTTCAAACCTACAATGATTATTCAGAGCTAGCCCCTTATGGTTATTCTATTGTTTTGACCGGCTTTGCTTTTTATTTATTTAGATTGTTTGAAAATTTCTACGGAAATTACTTTAACAAACCTCTTTTAAGGCATTATTTAATATATAAAAAACTTTCTGAAACTCAAGTTGAAGTCTTAAAAGAAGAGTTCTCTTTTTACAATTCACTTTCAAAAAAGCATCAGCTTCAATTTCAACATCGTGTTGCATCTTTTATTTCAGATAAAGAATACGTAGGGAGGGAAGATTTTATAATTACAGAGCGAATAAAAATTCTGATTGCCGCCACTGGATGTATGCTAAGCTTTGGTAGAAAGAATTATGGCTATAATTTAATTGAATATATTTTAGTGTACCCTAAAGAGTTTTATAGCAATATAAACGAAGCATATCATATGGGAGAATTTAATCCAAAAGGGAAGGCATTGGTCTTGTCTTGGAAAGATTTTGAAGAGGGTTATGATATTTCTAATGATAATAGGAATTTAGGAATTCACGAATTTATGCATGCAATGCAATTAGAAGCTAAACATGGTAGTGACGGAGATTCTGATAGATTTGAAAAACAATTTCAAAATATATTAAAGCAACTCTCTAAACCAGAAATAAAAGATAAATTAATCGATACTCGTTACTTTAGAGATTATGCCTTTACCAATCAATATGAATTTATGGCCGTAATGGCGGAGTACTTTTTTGAGTCTCCAAAGGAATTTAAAAAGCTTTTTCCCGAACTATATGAGTATAGTAAAAAGCTATTAAATTTTAATTTTGTGAATTATTAAAATGGGTTTTTAGCAAGAAAACTAAAAACCCATTTCTGATTTTGATTGATGAATATTACTTTTTAACCAACACTTTTTGAGTATGGCTATTCCCATTAAAGGAAACTGCTTTTAAAAGATATATCCCTTCTGCATAATTGTCAGCATTCCAAGTTTGAGATTCATTTAAATCCATTGTTTCAATTAAACTCCCTGATATAGTATATACTTGAATAGATTTTATAGTTCGTGAATAATTTGAAATTACCGTAAACCGACTGCCCATAGTTGGATTTATAAAATTTTGATCGAATTCATTCTCAGGAACCGATAATATTACTTCTCTTATTCTTATTGCATTTGGAGTTAATAAAGTTCCAGTAGGAACAATATCTTCAATGAAATTAAAGTCGCTACCATATTTTTTTATAGACCCTGCAGCTCCTGCGCCTATTAGCATATCTCCATTAGGATAAAAATCTACTCCTTCACATTGACCAACTCCAGTAATTAGATCTTCTACAAAATTTCCATCGGAATCAAATCTTTTAATAATTCCATTATTCCAATTAAAAACAATTAAATCTCCACTACCGCTTTTATCGAAAAATATATTTGTAGGACCTGCGAGCCCAGTATCGATAAAAGGGCCTAAGTCATTTCCGTCAGGATCAAATTTCTGAACAAAAGATCCGCCATAAGAAGATACATATAAGTTTCCGTCAGCATCCCAATCTAAGCCAATACTTTGTGGTACACCAGCGTTAGTAAATTCATCTACAAAAGTTCCATCCAATTGATAACGCAATACCTTATTATTACTATTGCTCCATTGTAATACATAAAGTAAGTTATCTGCACCTAGTTTCATTCTAGTTGGACCTCCTGCAACCGCTGCAAATATTTCAATAAAATCTCCGGTATCTATATTGTGTTTCGAGATGTTTCCTCCAGAAGCTGCTAAATTTGAAATAATAACTGCATTTTCATCTTCCAAAAAGAATATGTCTTCTGGCCATTCTATATTGTCAGATTCATTCATGACTTCTTCTTGGTTGTCTCCATTTTCATCGAATTTATAAATGTACCAAGGCGGGTTGCTAAAACCACCAGCATCACTTACCCAAACTTCAAAATCTTGTGACCATAAATCTGTTGTTGCAAAAAGCAAACAACTCGCAAATAATAAGATAACTTTTTTCATCGTGCTAAATTTTAGAATTAATTTACAGCTAAATTCTAATTTTTGTTCCGAAGAAGGGTCACTTATTATAATTCACTACACTGAATTTATAAATTAAGAGTTAAAAAAATTATTTCTGAATTGGGAAGGAGTGCAGTTGTTTTTCTGCTTAAAAGCTTTATAAAAAGAATTTTTATTGTTGAAGCCAACATCAAAATAAATATGTTTAATGATGACACTATCTTCTTTCTGTAATAAGATTTCGGCTTCTTTAAGACGATAGTCATTTACAAAGCTATTGAAGTTTCTACCATATTTTTTATTGATGATTTTAGATAAAAGATGTGTCGAAAAACCTAATTGATCTGCTAAATTTACCAAACGTAATTCATTATCTATATATGGTTTTTGAAGATCCATATGTTTTGTTAAGTTTTCATAAAACTCATTAAGCATGGAAATTTCAAAACTTTCATTCTTATTTTTTATGGGTAGAAATAAATTTGAAAATAACTCCCCATTAAAGACACTCGGTTGTTTAAATATAAAATAACCTATGGTGTAAATGGAAACACTCATCATAATCGAAATCATATAATCCCATTCCGCGTTAAAAAAAGAAAAATTTACTAAAGCATAATAAGAGATATAGGATAAAATAAATAATGTATATAAAAACACCAGCACTCTAGCCCAATTATACCTAACCTTAGTGAACTCTGAATGAAGCTCTTTATTACGGAAAATAAGCAATAGAATTAATACCGTATAGAAAATCATATGCAAAGAAATATACCAATGACTTCCATGAATAAAAGAGAGAAACGGAATATTAATAGAAGTGATGTTTAAATACTTTAGCCATAAGATGATATTGGACATTAGTATTAAAGATGCAGGAAGAAAATGTAGTGCATAATTAAAACGCACCTTTTTTTTATATAAATTTAAAAAGTATAGATATAGTAATGGGCCTGTAGATAAATAACAAACTGGAGGTAATATGATAAAATAGGGAATGACTTGCTGATACTTGGTCCAATACAAAACATATTGAAAAAGAATAATTGAAAAGGATAAAATTAGAAAGGCAATAGAATAGTTTTTTTTATTTCTGTTGGTAATCAATACCACAAATAAAAACAAGCCCATAAATGCGGCCAATAAAAACCCCGAAGTCCAAGTGTCTAATGAAGGTTGCATAAAATATTTTACACAACTAATTTACGATAATTGTTATTAGATTGGTTTACTATTATAAATAATGACTAATATTCTGTTAGAATATGTGTTTTAGGCAAGAAGATCTTTCAATCCTTGTATAGTTTCTGTTGGATTTTCTGAACGGAAAACATAACTCCCAGCCACTAATACATCAGCTCCAGCATCTACTAATTGTTGTGCGTTTTTATTTGTTACACCACCATCAATTTGAATGATTGTCGAAGCATTATTCTTGGTGATGATTTCTTTTAGTTTTCTAACTTTTGAATAAGTGTTTTCAATAAAGCTTTGTCCTCCAAAACCAGGATTTACACTCATGATACAAACAAGGTCAATATCATTAATAGTATCTTCCAATAAAGAAACATTTGTATGTGGATTTAAAGCAACTCCGGCTTTCATTCCTTCTGCTTTTATTGCCTGTAATGTTCTATGCAAATGTGTGCAAGCTTCGTAATGAACGGTTAAATAATTCATTCCTAATTCAGCAAACGTTTTTATATAACGATCCGGGTCTACGATCATTAAATGCGCGTCTAAGGTTTTAGTAGCGTGACTTGCTATGTTTTTTATAATAGGCATCCCAAAAGATATATTAGGAACAAAAACACCGTCCATAACGTCTAAATGAAACCAATCCGCTTTACTGTTATTAATCATTTCTACATCGCGCTGTAAGTTTCCGAAATCAGCAGCAAGAATAGATGGGGCAATTAATTTTTTACTCATTATAAAAGTTTTTGCAAAAGTAATCAACTTTACTAAATCTTTGACAAAGTTTTAAACTTTGTCAAAGATTAGAGAATAGATACTCACTGATTCATTTCGACAAGCTCAATGATCGGCTGTGGTGTATAAAGAAAAAACCTCCGGTAATCAGCCGGAGGTCATTCATCAATCAAAAAACGAACAGTATGAGTATACTGTAAGTTGCTGTTATGGGTTAGTTCTTTAGCTTAGCGGTGTGCTGAGCTTGTCGAAGTGTTAGCCCAAATATGTTTTCAAGATTTTAGATCTTGTAGTATGCTTTAATCTTCTAATAGCTTTCTCTTTAATTTGTCTAACACGTTCTCTAGTTAAGTCGAAAGTTTCTCCAATTTCTTCCAAAGTCATTGGATGTTGATCTCCAAGTCCAAAATACAAACGAACTACATCGGCCTCACGAGGAGTTAATGTTTCTAATGCTCTTTCTATTTCTGTACGTAAAGATTCGTGTAAAAGTGCACGATCTGGATTTGGTGATTCCCCACTACGCAATACATCGTATAGGTTAGAATCTTCTCCTTCAACTAAAGGTGCATCCATGGATACGTGTCGTCCAGAGTTCTTCATAGACTCCTTTACATCATTGATCGTCATATCCAACTCTTTTGCAATTTCTTCTGCAGAAGGTGGGCGTTCATGAGCTTGCTCTAAATAAGCAAACATTTTATTAATCTTATTGATGCTACCAATTTTATTAAGAGGTAATCTAACAATTCTAGATTGTTCTGCTAATGCTTGTAATATGGATTGACGAATCCACCATACTGCATAAGAGATAAACTTAAAACCACGAGTTTCATCAAAACGTTGTGCTGCTTTAATTAGACCTAGATTTCCTTCATTAATTAAATCTGGAAGTGTTAATCCTTGATTTTGGTATTGCTTAGCTACCGATACAACAAAACGTAAGTTAGCCTTTGTCAACTTCTCTAAAGCAATTTGATCACCTGCTTTAATACGTTGTGCTAATTCTACTTCTTCGTCTGCGGTAATTAAGTCAACTTTTCCAATTTCTTGTAGATATTTATCTAGGGATGCAGTTTCACGATTGGTAACCTGCTTGGTAATTTTAAGTTGTCTCATCTAGTATATTTAAATTAAATAATTTTCTCGCCTATTGTGTTATACGTAATGTAGATGCAAAAAGTTACAAAAGGTTGATTCTTTTTCTAAAATAATTAATATTGAATGCAAAAAGGGAAGCAATTTGCTTCCCTTTTTTAGTATTTCTAAATATAAAATTAATTTTTTCTGAAAGAATTCAGACTTAATTAATTTCTATTTCTATTGTCTCTACTGCGATTATCTCTACTACCTCTGTCATTTCTGTCATTACGTTCACGTGGTGGACGTTCAACATATCCTTCAGGTTTTGGTAATAAAGCTTTTCTTGAAACTTTGTCTTTACGAGTACGTTTGTCAACACCGAAATATTTTACATCGAAAACATCTCCCATATTAACAACATCTGAAACATTTTCAGTACGTGCCCAAGCCAATTCAGAAACGTGTAATAATACTTCGTTTCCTGGAGCTTCCATATATTCAACAACAGCACCAAAATCTAACATTTTGATTACTTTCACTTCATATATACTTCCAACTGCTGGCTTGAATAATATAGAATCGATTTTTGCCATAACAGCATCAATACCTTCTCTACCAACTCCTAAAATTTCAACAATACCTTCTTCAGTAACTGGATCTTCGTTAATAACGATAGTAGTCTCAGTCTCTTTTTGCATTTCTTGAATCACTTTTCCACCAGGTCCAATTAAGGCTCCGATAAATTCGTTAGGAACACGTCTTGTAACCATAGTAGGCGCGTGATCTTTAACGTCTGCATTTGGAGTAGCAATAGTATCTGTTAATTTCTCTAAAATATGAAGACGACCATCACGAGCTTGTTTTAGTGCATTCACTAAAATCTCGTAAGACAATCCTTTTACTTTAATATCCATTTGACAAGCTGTGATACCATCTGCAGTACC
>OLHJ01000151.1_pt1 | contig 26158 bp, 16 predicted proteins | sample 1609491 | NCBI WGS metagenome assembly OLHJ01 (sample SAMN05416861, study PRJEB24817) | seawater metagenome | isolation source: Sea water | place: Canada:Atlantic | collected 2013-11
AATCTAAGTTGTCGCTGTTGTCAGGATTTTCATCGCTGCCATCGGTACTGTTATCTGTTGTGCCATCGCCGCTATCGGAATCTAAGTTGTCGCTGTTGTCAGGATTTTCATCGCTGCCATCGGTACTGTTATCAGTTGTGTCATCGCCGCTATCGGAATCTAAGTTGTCGCTGTTGTCAGAATTCCCACCGCTGTCATCCGTATTGTTGTCCGATGTGGCGCCATCATTCGTGCTATCGGCAGTATTTCCCTCGGCGGAGTTAGTGGTGTCAGTTTCGGAACCTGAGTTGTCTTCAGCTGCAGATGCGCCTTCCTCTATAACTTGACCGTCTATTAATCGAAGGCAGAGTGTAGAGTCGGTTGTGCAAGATAATGAGGTTTTTGTACTCGTTTCGCTTGGGTTAACGTTTACATCTGCAGTGTCGTTTTCCGCGCGGCCTCGAACAATAGAGCTTGTGACGCGGGCACGGGTTGATTCGATTGCTAGTTCGTTAGTTGGCGTATCGAGTTCTAGGTTCGATGCGGAGTTAGAATCTTCATCTTGGGAGTTGATAGTCGAATTAGAATTTAGATTCGCGATATTTTGGGTGATATCAGAAGGTCCGTCGTTGAAGTTGTTTGTGCCTCCATTTCCGGGATCGTCAGAGCTGCCATCGTTAGCCGGATTACCATCATTGTCATCTTGTGAATCTGGAGTTTCACTGTCGCTTGAGGATTCTGAGTCCTCGGCCTCGTCGTCAGAAGATTCTTCATCATCTACGTCGGCCGCGAATGCGGTGGCACCGAGGTTGGGTGGTTGTATCAGTAGTCCCACAGGAGGAGAATTTGGTGTCGCGACCTGTGCAAAATCGAAGTTTGCACCAACGCCTAAATCTAAGTTTCCAGCGGCATTGGTTACGGTAGTTCCGCCATCATAGACGCCAGTGAACATGCCGTTTGATGTGATAACCGCCTCGAAGTCAGTGCCTCGAATTCCGATGGTTGCAAAATCGCCAATCTGAGCTTCATACGAATCTCGATTCTGCTGACCTATGCTGCCTGTTATAGTTCGGAAGCCACCCTGGATGAGTTCGATGGAGGATTCATCGCTACTAACATCTTCTTCATATTGGTAGGCAACAATAGAAAACTCAGTTGACTCATGCAGAGCTATAATGGCTCTGTCTACCATTCTTATCTGTGTCGATGCTGCAATATCCGTGAAAATAGTATCGCCTACATAGATCGCTTCTTTTCTTCTTAGAGGTCTGTCGCCATTTTGACCTCTGGCCATCACATTGCCACTGACAACTATTACGCGGCCGGCTATTTCTCGTGCATCATCGTCGTTGGATTGTGCGATACCAATAGGCGAGCCTAGAGCGAAAATCAGGGAAAGCATGTAGGTCGCTATCCTAGTTCTGGGGGAATGAGCTCGATGATGGTTGTATTTGGTCATTTTCTTACTTTTCTATGTTTCTTTGATTCTGGAACCATTTATTTAAATCATTGGATTAAGAGAGCATCTTAAATCTTATATCAGTGCAATATGTGACAGATATCTCACAGAACCCACATTATGACTCTATTTATGTGACGAAGTAGACAAAAATAACGTTAAAGCGCCAAAATATTGGCGCTAAATGGCCGGGCAGCGAAGAATTTGAGGTTGCCGCAGAATCGACAGTAACGAATCAATAAGCCTGAAATGAGCGAGGCGATGAGAAATGGTAGGTATATAGCAGAGAGGCTTATTTTAGTTTTGTAGGAAATACCCTACAAAAAAGGGATGCGCACAGCTGAGCATCCCTTTTTTATTTTGACAGGGTTCTACTGCGCAGTAGTTTTAATTTCCATCACTTTGTTTGGATCGCCACGAAAGATAATGTAGCTGATCGTATCGGTTGTCATCTCATGCCAGCCGTGTGGCATGCCTTTCGGAATTATTGCGATATCGCCTGGCTTAACTTTTTGCAGGATACCGCCGCGAATCTCTCCGCGTTCCATTGGTCCAAGTAATGAGCTTACGCTGGTCTGCATGTCCACAAATTCGCCACCGGTAACCATGGTGCCTTCGCCAGCTACGATATAGTAAATTTCATCGAGATCGACATGGGCGATGCCAGTTTCAACACCATTCATTTCGACCTTGCTACGTTGCACGACGGATACACCCATGTTTTCTTCGCCAACTCCGATATGACGCATGACGATATCGCTTACGGTTCTTCCAGTCGCTAGATTGGCGAGCCCCTGTTCCAGTGTTGCATCAACTTCTTCTTTGCTCATTATGGTAGAGCCGCCTTCGTCAGCTGCGCTAGTTACAATGCAGCAACTGCTTAGTGCTAGGGTGGCAATCAATCTTGAAAAAGTTCTCATTATTGGCTCCTTAATCGTCAGTGCGAGTCGTTCAGTTTGGTCAACGACACTGTTTTTATTATTTTTCGGTTATAAGCATTCTCTAATACGAGGCTCTTACGCAAAAACCTATTCCGCTTGAATCTCAGCTGCTATGCGCTGCACATCGTCAAGTACTCTTAATAGGTTGCCGCTCCACAGTAGAGCAATCTGTTCTTCGGTATAACCGCGACGTACTAGCTCGATAGTTACATTGGATGTCTCAGAGGCATCATTCCAGCCATTGATTCCGCCACCGCCGTCAAAATCAGAGCTAATACCCACATGCTCTAGTCCGATTAGCTCGACCATGTAATCGATGTGATTTACGAAATCTGCGACATCGACCGGCGGTGCGATGGCGTTCACTTCGGCTTCCAACCGAGGAGCAGCGAGTGAATTGATTTCATCCATGCGACTGCGATAAATGGTTCTTTCTGTTTGGCTCAAAGCGTTTATTTCTGGAAAACTAAGAACTTCGACGCCTAGGCTTTCAGCTATTTCGGCTATCAAACTATTTCGCGTTTCGCTGAATCGTGCATTCTTCTCTGCGTTCAGATAGCTACTGAAGGCTACGGTTTGTACGACGCCGCCATTTTCCTTGATACGCAGTAGCTGCTCATCGTCCAAATTACGGCTGTGTTCGCTCAGCGCGCGGGCGGAAGAGTGGGAGGCTATTAGAGGCGCACGAGTGAGATCTAACATCTCCATAATCGCTTCCTTCGATGGATGAGAGACATCGACCATGATTCCCCATTTGTTCATCTCGGCTATGGCTTCTCTGCCCATCTCGCTCAAGCCGTTGTGTAGCCAAATGTTGTCACCTTCACCTGTATTCGAATCGGAAAACTGACTATGTCCGTTATGCGCCAGTGACATATAGCGGCCACCTCGTTCCTGAAAGTCTTTTATATTGGCCATATCTAGGCCAACGGGGTAGGCGTTCTCGATGCCAATCATGGCGACCTTCTTGTCTGCAGCGACGATTCTTCTCACGTCGTCTGAGGTGTAGGCGATCTCAATCTGATCAGGCGCAATCTCTTCTGCCAAGCGATGGATGGCATCGAACTTGTCGATGGCGTTTGCATAAGCTGCTGCATAACCTTCTGTATCAAGTGTGGATTGACCGGTGTAGACGATAAACCAAGCGACATCCAGCCCGCCCTGTTCCATCTTTGGTAGGTTCACCTGGGTATCTAGATCTGAAGTGTAGTTATTGTCTGGAGTAAAATTACTGGTGTTGATGTCTGCGTGAGTGTCTAGTGTGATAACTCTCTCGTGGATGCCGAGGGCGCGCTCAATCAACTGTTGTTCGGTTTCTACCGCGACGCTCGCGACTGGCTCAGCTGTCGGAGTGGCGCTCTGAATTGGAGCTGCATCTTCGCTGCAAGCAGTTAGCAAAGCAGCAAGAAACGCAATCGCCGTATATGACTTTAATGTTCTAAGATGGGAAAGCATAGTTGTAGTGTCTCATTGGTGTGTTGGATTTAGGTTGAAAGTAAATTACTGCGCGTTCTGTGGATCTTGGTGAGCCCATGGAGAATGATGCGATCAGTTAATCGCAGTCATTACTGCTGCATCGAGTCAGTAAAACTAGCACTTAGAATTGCCTGATTACAATGATTCGCTGGAAATTGATCGATTCCTGGTCCTTTCTCTCGGTAATTTCACCAATTGGCGAGGTATTAGCCCAAATAAGTGAGGATTTATGCCCGCTAAACCGATGCTTTATCACTGGTAGGCAGGCTATTATGACGTGAACGTGAGGCCACGATGCTTTAAAATGCAGGCCTACAAAAATTTTGAATCCAATTGATTGCAGAAAGGCGATTTTGCCGAGTGCACTATTTGAGAGCAATGTAATGAGTTACCAACTGTTTGGCAGCAAGACCCTGAAGGGCGTAGCATTTTTTCTAAGCCTACTACTAGTTTCTACTTCTTTTTCAGAAGGCGGTAGAACGCCACTGCGAGTGAAGAATGGCATAGTGACAAGCGCCTCAAAGCTAGCCTCCGAAGCTGGTGTAAACGCACTGAAGCAGGGTGGAAACGCCGTTGATGCTGCGGTCGCGACGGCTTTCGCTTTAGCTGTTACATGGCCTAGTGCTGGTAATATCGGTGGCGGTGGCTTCATGGTTTATCACGGTGATGATGGGCATGCGACTACATTTGATTTTAGAGAGAAGGCGCCACTTGCTGCTACTGAGCGCATGTATCTGGGTCTTGATGGAAATGTTGTCGACAACTCCAATCATATCGGACCTCTAGCAGTAGGTGTGCCGGGAACGGTTGCTGGATTGTGGAAAGCGCATCAAGAGCTTGGCAGTCTACCCTGGGCCGATCTAGTGGCTCCAGCAGTTAAGCTGGCTAGAGAAGGTATTCCCATTAGCTACTCGCTCTATACCGGCTTTGCCAGAAGCAAGGGTCGCTTCGATCAGTACCCTTCAACCGCTGCTAAATTTTTCAAGGCAGATGGTTCACTTTATGAGTTGGGTGAAACCTGGCGTCAGCCAGATTTAGCACATACCTTGGAGCTGATTCAAAACAATGGGGCGGACGGGTTCTATAAGGGTGAGAACGCCGAACGCTTGGCTGGTTTCATGGCAGAAATCGGTGGAATAATCACTGAAGAAGATTTGCTTCAATATGAACCTCAGGAGCGCGAGCCCGTTCGTGGCACCTACCGCGGTTACGACATCGTGAGCATGCCGCCACCAAGTTCTGGCGGTGTGGCGCTAATAGAGATGTTGAACATCCTTGAAGGCTTCGATCTTGCCGACCTAGGTCATAATTCAGCTGACTATTTACATGTTCTAACCGAGACTATGCGTCGCGCCTACGCTGACCGCGCCGAACATCTGGGTGATCCTGATTTCAATGAAGGCATGCCGCTAGAACGTTTGATGGATAAAGATTACGCGGCGACACTGCGCGCTTCTATCGATATGGATGAGGCGTCAGAGAGTAGCCCTGCAGATTTCGCGCAGATCTATGAGAGTGAGGAAACTACACATTTTTCGATTGTCGACAAAGACGGCAATATGGTCAGCATGACCTACACGCTGGAATTCGGATACGGCTCTGCAATCGTAGTTGAGGGCGGTGGATATTTGCTCAATAACGAAATGGGCGACTTTAATGCTGTGCCAGGAGTCACTAATGCACGCGGATTAATCGGCACGCCTCCCAATCTAGTAGAGCCAGAGAAACGCCCGCTGTCTAGCATGACGCCTACTATCGTTGCTAAAGATGGCAAACCAGTATTCACCGCAGGCAGCCCTGGCGGCAAGACAATTATCAATACCACGATGCAGGTCATATTGAACGTCATCGATCACGAGATGAATATAGCGCAGTCTGTGGAAGCAGGGCGCATACATCATCAGTGGTTGCCAGATGTAACCAGCATGGAGGCCGGCGCACTATCTCCAGATACGATTCGTCTCTATGAAGAGAAAGGGCATCGAATGACAGAGCGAGGCGGACAGGGAGCGGCTATGGCGGTCTACCATGATCGTGCCAATGGATTGTTTGAGGGTTCGGCTGACTCTCGCCGTGGTGATGGTGCTGCAGTAGGCTATTAGAAGATTAATCTTGAGATGACGCGTATTCGCGTTATCTCTTGAACTAAAATGCCTCGACGAATGTCGGGGCATTTTTTTGAATTCGATTAATTTCCTGGAGTATATTCTCGTTCCAGATTTGCTTCGATATCTTCTTTGTAGAACAGTACGTCTCTAAATTCGCCTTTGGTATACATCTCGGCCTGATCATCGAAATGCGGCGAATCGGGATCGTTGTTCAAGCCACCAACCGTTATTGCTTTCGCAGTAATCTTATCGCCGAACTCAACCGCTGCAACAAAACTATTTCCGCTCGTACCGTACATCTTTTTTGTGCCGGGATAGGTCCGGCTGCCAAAAGATGCCAATGAACCCCAGCGTGAAGAGGCGAAGGCTACCGGCAGGCTTGCTGCATTATCGTCAAAGTCCTGTACGATATCGCCGTTAAGCCGTTGATAGCGATTCACATCTCCCCAGGGAACCTGCCAGTCGCCAAAGTCTGTTTCTAGCTGCTCGGCGGCACTACGGAGCGTCCGCAGCTTTTCGGCGCTACTGGCATTGTTGGCCATGTACTCGTAGATATTTATATCTGCCGCGGCGGCATCTGCGGACACCTCGTTCATAAGAGCTTGCCCCCAGTAGACGGCAAGTGTAGTCGCGGTCGACTCTAAAGAGTATTTGTAATCCCAACCCCGTAGTAAGTTGATATATTCTAAAGTGTCAGATTGAATTGATACTGGCTGATCACCCTGATTATCGACGGCAGTTGTTAGGAGTAATTTGGGAATCAAATCTTCGAAGGCGGTCAGTGTTGGTTCATAGGCCGCCTCTATTAACCTATCTACGGTGAAGTCGGTGCGGTCCTGCAATACACGGACAGCATGGACACCGCGCGGATTCTCCGAATTGTTAGCCATGTAGGGCGGGTACTCTTCTGCCCTAGGACTGAACTCTCCAGCCGCCGTAAAGGGCCAATTGTTTGTGTTCTGAATCCAGCCGTTTTGCGGATTCACTAGATGAATGATCTCATCAACTGTATGCAAACCCCGCCATTCGGTTGCTGGGTTGCTTCCATCCAGCGGACTGTTCCAATCGAATGAAGTATCGCGAACCGGAACGAAGTTGCCGTGATAGTAGGCAATGTTGCCATCGGAGTCGGCATATACCGTATTGTTCGAAGAGTTAGTCTGTAGTTCCATGCTCGCGTAGAACTGTTCATGGTTCTGTGCCTTGGTGCGCGTGTAGGATTGAATGAGTGCCTTTATAGGCTCCTGCATAAGCTTGATGCTCACCCATTTACCATCCTGCTCGCGAATTATCGGTCCATGATGGCTGTGATAGACGGTGAATTCTTTCTCCGCCATTTCATTGCCATTTTTATAGGCAAGTCTTATCGACGTTTCTTGCAGCTTTCGTTCTTCATCGCCGAACAGGTAATAGTAGCCATCATCCTTCTGCAATATAGTTTCTAGATATTCATCAATCGCATCGGCGCGGCTAGAGGTGTGCATCCAGCCCGCATTTTCATTGAAGCCCTGATAGATAAAGAACTGACCCCAGGTAACAGCACCGTATGCATTCAATCCTTCTTCGCTGACCATGTGTAGTTCGGAGCGAAAGAAAAAAGAGGTATGGGGATTAATCCACAGCAGCGCATCGCCGTTCTCTGTATTGGAAGGGGCTATAGCGAAGCCATTTGAGCCTCGTGGCTCGCCATCGGAAACAGCTTCTGTCTGTGCCACTAGGGTGCCGTCACCATAGAAGCTTTGCAATGTGCGAAGGTTGACTCGTTCAATGTCTCCGCCGATGCTACCTTCCGAAAAAGCCAGTGCCATCCAAGGCTCGAAGCGATCGATAACTCTTGGTGTAACTTCAGGGTGTGTGTAAAGGTAGTAGTTGAGACCATCTGCGAAGGCATTCATCAGGGTCTGTAACCATTCGGGGCTTTCGCGATATTGCGCCTGCATAGCAGCTGGGTCGATAAACAGCTTCATACGCAGGTCGCGAAATATTTCGGCTTCGCCTTCGGCCTCTGCTAAACGACCCATGGCATTAATGTAATTGGTTTCGACTCGGTTAAAGTCGTCCTCGGCCTGTGCGTACAATGTGCCGAATACGGTATCGGCATCAGTTTTGCCGTAGATGTGCGCGATACCCCACTTGTCTCTGCTAATGGTCACATTGCTTGCTAGCTGTTGCCAGCGAGCTAACTCGGCAGGGTCGAGCTGCATTGCTGCTTCGTTTGTCGGGCTTGCAGGTTCTGCTTGCTGCGACGGCGGCGAACAGGCTGTAAGAAGTGCGGCCAGTAGCAATGCTGACAGAGGGTATTTGTTCATAGTCGTTCACCTGTGCCGCGAAGCATCAGCAATGTGTTAGTTAAGTGGTGAGCTAAGAACTAGTTTGGAATTCGTTGCCCATTAACCCATGTTTCTTCTACCTCGATTTTCCAGATTTCGCTTTCATCGATCGCGAACATGTCTCTATCTAAAATAATAAAGTCAGCCTTCTTGCCTGGCTCCAGAGTGCCCAGCAGGTTTTCTTGATGGCCCGAGTAGGCTGCGTCCATCGTGAAGCTGGCAAATGCCTCTATAGTAGTCATCTTTTCTTCAGGGAACCAACCGCCTGGAGGTTGGTTGTTTTTGTCCTGACGGGTGATCGCTGCGTGCAATCCGAAGAAGGGGTTAGGTGATTCCACGGGGAAGTCAGAACCGTTGGCTATTAGTGCGCCGGCATCGATGAGTTTGCGCCAGGCATAGGCGCCTTGAATGCGCACATCGCCGATACGGTCGACGGCCATGTTCTTATCACTGGTTGCGTGTGTTGCCTGCATAGAAGGAATGACTCCAAGTTCTGCGAAGCGCAGTATGTCTTCGTAGCGAAGAATCTGTGCATGCTCTACTCGGTGTCTCATGCCTCTCGAATTGGTTTCTGCAATGAGTTGCTCGTAGTTATCTAGCACTACCTTATTGGCATTGTCGCCGATAGCATGGGTGTTTACTTGAAAGCCGGCATTCATGGCGGCACGCATAAAATACTCAAGACGTTCGGGATTGTGTAATAACAGTCCTGTGTGCCCGGATAGATCAGAATAGTCATCGATCATCGCGGCACCACGACTACCCAATGCGCCATCGGCAGCGATTTTTACACTGTTCATTGTCAGTGTGTCATCTGTACTGCGGTAGTGCCCCTCGGCCAGGCGCTGCTCAAAGAAATCGTCTCCAGCAGATAACATCACGTTGACGCGGATGGGAAGAGGGCCGTCGTCGAGAAGTTGCTTATAAGCATCTATCACACTGCTTCCAGCCCCGGCATCGTGAACGCTGGTCAGGCCCTGTTTGGCCAATTCGAGCATGGCTGTGCTTAGTGCAAACTTCAGTTCTTCCGTGCTGGTGGCTGGGATCTGTGAACGAATAAGGGCCATGGCATTATCGATGAACACGCCAGTCGGGTTGCCGTCCTCGTCACGGATGATTTGACCGCCGTCAGGGTCTTCGGTTCGGCGATCTACTCCAGCTAGTTCCATAGCCGCGCTGTTCGCCCATCCCGCGTGGCCGTCGACACGACTAAGCCAGATTGGTTTGTCGAGCAGGGCTGCATCCAGGCTCCCTGCCGAAGGGAATTCGTTACTATCCCAGAGCACTTGATTCCATCCGCGCCCCTGAATCCATTCTAGTTGATCGCTATCCTCTGCGAAGTCTACGACCCGCTGCACCGCATCGAGCTCAGTTTCGGTTCCTACTAGATCTACCCGCAACAAGCTTAGGCCATAGCTCAGGATGTGCCCATGGGCATCGATCAGTCCGGGTATTAGCGTCTGGCCATCGCCGTCGATAAGCAAATCTGCTTGCTCGGGCAATTCTTCGCCTTCCGTGAAAATTCTATCCACTAAATCATCGGTAAATTGTATAGCGCTGAACTGCTGCAGCTCGCGATTCGAGTCTAGGGTATAGCCATTTACGTTTGTATAGAGGGTGGTGTCAGCAAGAAGAGAGGTGCCGTTGATGGCTCCCAGTAACAAGACTAGCGTGGAGAGAAAGTGTTTATTCATTGTTATTTGATTCTGTTTGATGAGTGAAGGATTCTCGATATTAGCAATTTCCTTCTAAGCTGTCATGACGCTCAGAGAGGCAGGGGGGGGCGATGGGGCTTTCCACTAAATGTTGACGAAAAAAAACCCGGTCACTGTGCAGTGACCGGGTTTTTACAAACTGCTAGCTAAGACTACTCGCCTTCGCCTGTCTCCGCGTCTACATAGCGGAAGAAGCCGAAGAACATCTCTTGCCAGGTTTGTTCCCCCCACGAGATCGTTGATGATGGGTCAGGGTTGTGAGGATTATTCGGCGAATTGTCGAATGTAGCCCTGAATACCATCTCAGTGCCGGCAGGCAAGAACTTAGGCTCTTTAAAGTCATAAGTCTTCTGCCAGTTGAACTGATAATTAGGTACGTTGAGGATTTCCTCAACTTCGCCGTCAGGATAGACGAGCTTGAAGTTCGCATCATAACCGCGGTAGTGCATGTGTGGGCCTACCATTGTTAGTAACGCATCCTTACGGAATTTCTTAGTTGCTACCATCTCGTGATTAGCTTCGAATGGCTCGATGTTGATATCGAGGTCCGCAGCGGAACCGCCAAGAATAGGACGCTCTGGTTCTTCGTCCCAGAGGTAGATGCCGATCTCGGATGCATCGACAGCTTCCTTACCAGAAGTTGTGTAGTGCATTTGCAGCATCAAGCCGCCACCCGCCTCAAGAGGATAGCCAGCACCATCTGGGTAAGTGTTCAGAGAGTTGCCTGGAGCATAAGCGCCAAGGCCGATGCCCTGATTCAGGATTTCAAATTCGTTCATTCCATCGGCGCCGTAAGAGAAGGCAATGATGTGGTGAAGAACAGTCGTATCGCCTGGAGTGAACTCAACAGCCTTCACCCAGATGTCTTCCTCAAGATCTAGAGGAATCATTAGATTGCGATAGTCCTGTACGCCAGTTGCTGGAATACGTTGCTCAGGAATAGGAATGATAATGTCAGGTGTACCATTGGCCCACTTAACAACTTCCGGACGATATTCCGCAAGTGGATCTGAGTCATCGTTATTTGGGGAGCCAGCATTGATCCAGCTAACTAATTTCTGAGTCTCTTCAATAGTAATGTGGTTCACGCCGTGGAAGTTTTCCACGAATTCATTGTCGATCTGACCCGGAGGCATACGCTTGGTGTAAATCGTCTCACGAATCATTGGCGACCAACCCTGAACCATCTGATGGCTGCTCATCGCGAAAGGAGCTATGCCGCCTTCCATGTGACAAGTAACGCAGCGTTCCTTAAGAATAGGCGCAATATCGTTAGCGTAGGAGACAGTCGCAGTCACAGCGGTGCTGGCTGAGAAGTCGATCTCGTCGCCCTTGCTTGCTACTAGATCAGCGTTAAAGTCTTCGCCAGCAAGAATTGCGGTAAGTGCATCTGCAACATAGTGCTCTTTGGCGCGTCTGGCGCGGCTGCCTTCAGCGAAGCGATCGTTTAGCGCACCGCGGTAAACGACTTCTTTAGCTGTAGGATCAAGAATTGCGATTTCTGCAACTCGGCTAAGCCCAAGCTCTGCGGCTACCAATTGCGTGTCATCCATGAGAATGCGCAGGGTGATGTCTTCTTTCTCTGCAGCTTCTCGCATGGCCAGCTTGTCATTGGAGCCAGTGGAGTTGATCATTAAGAATTCGACTTTCTGGCCTTCGAATTGCTCGGCGACCTTAGCAAGATCAGCAGCGGCGCGTTTGGCGTCTTTGCTGGCTGGGTCGAAGGCAAAAAGAACAATCGCTTGCTCATCGCTATGGCGACTAAGTTGGAAAAATCGGCCATTGGAATCAGTTAGTGAAAAGTCACTAATTCGATCCGCAGCATTGGCAGACATGCCGGCGAAGACTGTCATTAGTGAGACAGTTGCAACCTTGGCAATTGTTGAAAATCTAAGCATTTCTCTCTCCTCAAACTTCATAAAAATCGGGTACTGCTTTGTAACGTAGATCGCATAGTAGAGTGCAATCTCGAGGAATACTTCCTGAATATTAAAAACTTGCTGAATTCGAATAATCGAATAGCTGTTTTTAGGCTAATTTCGTTGTATCTCAGTGTTTTTGCGGGATTCGCATTTTTTTGATTGTGGCAACTAGTGGAATTGTTCACAGTGCGGTGCATCTCAGAGGGCCGATTTTAGACCTTTCTATGGGCAAGATTGGGCAATACTAGGGCGCCAGGAGAGCATAACTGCTGCTGGAGTTTAGTGGGCGGCAGGCGGTAGAATTCATCCTCTTTTCCACCCGTTCCCAGTTTCTCAGTGAGGTGAGTAGTTTGCTTGTGAAATACACTAGACAGGCTGAGATAGCGATTTGCTTTGTCTTCCGCTCCCGGGCAGTTGCTTTAGCGGTGCTGTTGATGGCATTCCTGCCGCAAAGTCAGGCTACTGAGCTGCATATAGCCCACTGTCTGCATGGCTGCCCCCGGGGAAGCAGCATAGAGAATCACCTGGTCCTTCGTCCTATTTACGCGCTTTCATACAATACCCACAACAAGGTGGCGGATTGGGTTGCCTATCGTGTCACCTCTGGCTCCATAGGGATTGCGTCCAGCCTTTCCCGCGAGGCAGTGATCGATGACTTTGTTGAAGAAACGCTGACTGCAGCAGATTTTAGTCGTGCAGAAGCGGCAGGGTTTACGCACGGGCAATTCGCTCCACTGGTTAATTTTGCAGGCACTCCCTATTGGAATGAAGTGAACTACATGAGTAATGCAGTGGCGCGCAGTCGGAGCTTGAGTCAGGGCGCTTGGTATGGCTTGGAATGGTCAATTAGGAACTTGGTTAACCGAGAGAGCGAAGTGTATGTCTTGACCGGCCCTATATTCACAGAGGCGCCAACGGTTGCGAGTTTGGATACGCAGACGCAGCATAGAGTGCCAGATGCATTTTTCAAGATCGTAGCCTCAACAGATAATGAGATTACGGCCTTTATATTCGATCAAGGTTTACCCGTGCATGTTCATCACTGTGACAACAGGGTCAGTATTGATGAGATTGAGAGAGCGACAGGATTAGACTTTTTCCCCGAAAACCCCAGGTTAATTTCGGGATCATTGGATGCGAGCCTGGGTTGTTTCTAGCCTAAAGGATCTAGAGAGTATCTCTAGATCCTTTAGTTGGCCTAGTAGAGGAAGCGGACTAAAATTTTTAGCGAATCTCTGCTAAGAAATAGTCATCGCCGATAAGCTCATTGATTAGTCTGTCCAAGGCGGCACGAGCATTAACAGCCATGCCTTCACTAGTAGGGGTTCTGCCTCGACCGAATAGGTTTGTTTGCCACACTGTGCGGCTTCCAGCCATTAGTTGTACAGAGACGCGTAGTGTTAATTCTAGCGTCTCGACTCCACCACGATCGATGATCTTTGCATCGGTAGCAGTCAGGTTCCCCTGCAGGAACATGTCACCATCTGCATCAACTAAATTTGCGTTCGCATTTGCGAAGCCGCTGACCATAGCGTCTTGAATAATTTCCGCAATAGCTTTCTCGGCTTGAAAGCCATCGGCACCCAATAACTGCGCACCGGTAATTAGGAGTGGGTTGTCACCGGACCGGCTATCGGTAAATTCTGCAATGCGCAGACTTACTTTCATGCTACTTAGATCCGAGCGCGGGGCACCAGTCATTTCGTAGTCGATGACAATGTCTTCGACTGCGAAGACGGGGATCGAAAACAAGCTAATGCAAGCTGCACAAAGTGAAATTAGGTATCGGATTTTCATGGAGATCAGTCTCTCTTTGTTTATTGATTTGTTTTTATAAGTTTGAATATTTCTATGGCTACTCTGGATCGGGTTCTGAGCATAATTGACATGATAAACATGATCAAGCATGCAGTATGAATAAGAACTGAATAGAACAGAACCGAGTAAAGAGTAGTAAAGATAATCCGTCGTTACTCCAGCGTTCAGTATTTAAGAAATGATATTTATAGAAATCCTTCAATCACCAAGCACCAAGCACCACACATAAAAAAGCCGTATCGAATTGCTTCGATACGGCTTCGTTTAAAGCGTTTTGAAGAGTTTCTTACAACTCGTCAGCAGGCCAAGTTGGCGCGCGGTCACGAACAGTTACCGGACGAACACCTTGATATAGGAACTTCTGTACGCGGCTGCCTTCATAAGTCTCAGTAGTGTAGATGTTGTTCTGAGAATCAGTAGCAATACTGTGAGGTGCGTAGAATGTACCTGGCTGACGACCACCTTGGCCGAAAGTGTAAAGTACTTCCATTGACTCACGATCGATTACAGAGATCTTGAAGTTTTGACCGTCTGCAAGATAGATGAACTCTTGCTCTGGATCGCGTGAGAAAGCGATATCCCAAGTTGAACCTTGGTTCAATGTAGCTGGGTTATAAACAACTTCTCTTACGTAAGTACCGTCTTTGCGGAAGACCTGAACTCGGTCAGCACCACGGTCACATACATATACAAGTCCGTCGTTTGAAGGCTCTGCACAGTGAACTGGGCCACGAAATTGCTGAGGTCCTGGCTGGCCAGGTGTGTACGTTACGTCAGCTGTATCGTCTGGACGATTGCCGTAGGCACCCCAGTAGCGCTTGAAAGCACCGGTAGATACGTCAACAACCGCAACACGCTTGTTCTGATATCCGTCAGCGAAATAGGCTTCGTTAGCTTCAACATCGATAGCGATTTCAGCAACTCGACCGTAGTGAGTCTCGCTGTTACTGTCGCGATCTTCGCCTTGCATACCGATTGTGCGAATGTACTCGCCGTCACGTGTAAACACGAGTACGTGTGAGTCGCCGCCGCCGTTGCCACCGATCCAAACGTCACCGTTAGGCGCGATTTCGATACCGTGGTTAGATGCAGGCCAGATGTATGGTGCGCCTTCTACAGGACCGCCCCAAGCATTGATGATGTTGCCTTCAATGTCGATTTCAATGATTGGTGGTGCAGGAGTACAGCATTCTGCAACGCCGCCCTGTAGACCAATCTCAGTGTTGCCACCGAATTGAGACGCGTCATTTCTGTGAACGATGAAGATATGATCTCTCTCGTCTACGTCAACACCGATTGTGTTACCCATTGCCCAATGATTTGGCAGTGGCTTCGGCCAGAATGGATCCACAAGAAAATGTGGCGCCATTACATCGTTAGCAGCAGCGATGCTCGGCTCTTGTATTTTCGATTGTCCAACTCCTAGGACAACCAATGCAACGACTAGAGTTGCACCTATGATTAGTTTCTTTGTCATTCTTATTTTCCTCTCAATGCCCGAATTGCGGGGGTTTAAACTCTCAGAGCAAGGCCGAGTATACTCATTTCTTTGTAGACAGTATACTCACAGGCCAAATTTTCCGGGAGCTCGGTGTAAGTATTTGTAACAGCCCTTATGTGATCGCGAACGTAGCGTTTATAGTGTGCTTTCCGACCTTTGTAGTACTTTCCCTATCTAATTGAAATAAATAATAAATTAAACCAAATTATGACTATATTCAGTGTAAAAATCTCCTCCATTTTGAGCAAAAGAATAGCCACAACATGCCTGTTTTTAATGGCTCTTTTAGTTCCAGTGCTTAGCTCTGCTCACGATATTCCCAGTCGTGTCACTGTATATGCATTCGTCAAGCCCGAAGGGAACCAACTGACAGCATTAATACGTGTGCCTATGGAGGCCTTTAACGAGATCAGCTTTCCACTGCGAGGCCCAGGCTATTTGCAGTTTTCGGAGGCGGAGTTCGCCCTTAACGACGCGGCTCGGGTCTATATCACCGAATCCATCCATTTCTATGAAAACGGTGAGGAATTGACCGAGAAACAGCTGGAAACGGTGCGCGTCTCCTTACCTTCGAACCGCTCCTTTACTACCTATGATGAGGCTTTAGAAAACATCCTCAGCCCACGGCTGGAGGACTCTGTCGATCTGTTTTGGCGTCAGGGTGTGCTGGACGTTATGGTGACTTATCCTATTTCGTCGGATGAGTCTGAATTCTCCGTCAATCCAGAGATAGGCACCTTGTCGAATCAGACCACGACAGTGCTGCGTTTCTTGTTGCCATCGGGTGCTGAACGCGTCTTCAACTACCTAGGTAATCCAGGTGTGGTGTTATTAGATCCGCGCTGGTATCAGGCGGCGCTACGATTCGTGAACATGGGCTTCGAACATATATTAGAAGGCCTCGACCATCTGCTTTTCTTGTTTTGCCTGGTGATTCCGCTGCGCAGCATGCGCGCGCTAATTCCGGTGATATCGTCATTCACAATTGCTCACTCGATAACCCTAATCAGCTCAGCGTTTGGTATGGCGCCAAACTCCCTCTGGTTTCCACCGCTAATAGAAACCCTGATAGCGCTTTCCATTGTCTATATGGCGTTCGAGAATATAGTCGGTGCTAAGCTGCAGCATCGTTGGGTCGCTGCCTTTGGTTTCGGTTTGATACACGGCTTTGGTTTTTCATTCTTATTTAGCGACACGCTGCAGTTTGCAGGCGGTCATCTATTCTCTTCACTGCTAGCATTTAATGTTGGTGTAGAGCTGGGTCAAATCCTTGTGCTTATCCTAGTCATTCCATTGTTGAATATTTTGTTTCGCTTCTTCGTTCAGGAGCGCATTGGTAGCATTCTGCTCTCAGCCTTGCTGGCGCATAGCGCATGGCATTGGATGCTGGATAGAGGCGCTTCACTCACTCAGTTTCAAATGCAAATGCCTATAATCGATACAATCTTCTTCGCCGGGCTAATGCGCTGGGGCATGTTGTTAATTCTTATCGGGCTTGTGCTCTGGGGAATGTACGAACTTTTTCGTCGCTTCTCGCTCGTTGAAAACATGACGACTTATGGTGCGAGCCGCGACGCGAAGAGTTAGATAAAAAAGCGTCTATTTCTCTCTGTTGCCAACTGAAAAGGCATTTCTCAGTTGGCGAAAAATCTTTTAAGCTATTGAATTAACGAAATTTAATAGCTTTTATCCTGCCTGAACTAGTTTCAATTTGTCACAAAGCCTTACAGTCTATTGTTCTCCTTAATACGCGGAGTACGCTAAGCTATCTTCACTACTTGAGTTCGGTTCTAAAGGGATTCTGTCGTTGTATGACACACTAGCGCGAAGTGAGTTTTTAGGAGTAATTCCTGCTTAGACTCTGCAGCGATCTTGCTAACTGAAAGGTTATTTAAATGAAAAAGCTGAGTGCTTTCGTTCTTATCGCGCTGGGTAGTCTCATCGCGACTCAGGCCTATGCCGGAGCTGAGCGTGTTGGAAATTTCGCCTTAATTGATCATCAAGGTGCCTACCACCAATTACAAAAGTATGGCGATAGTAAAGCGGTAGTTATCATTGCCACCGCTACCAACTGCGAAGAGAATATTGAAAAGCTGCACAAGTATCGTCTGCTGCGCACTACTTGGGAGAAGCAAGGAGTCAGCTTCCTCGCGATAAATTCCTCTGCCTCTGACAGCTCCGCCGATGTTCGTCTGATGGACGAGCTGCATAATTTCGATATACCTATCTTGTTAGATAACAGTCAACTCGTCGCCGAAAATCTTGGTCTTAGCAAAGCGGGTGAGATAGTGATCCTGGAGCCAACGCGCAGCCAGATTCTCTATCGCGGCGGTCTAGATACTGATCCTGTGCGATCACGCCCTGGGCTTAATATCGAAGCAGTAGAGGGTACTAGCGTTTTTGCTGATGTATTGGCGAGGGCGGTTGCCGATGATGCGGCTTCAATAGATCAAACTATCACTACAGATGCGGTTGGTTGCGATCTGCAATTCCCAGCCAGAGAAATGCATGCCGTATCTGCGCCTGACTATGCCGCTGAAGTAGCTCCAATATTGGAAGAGAAGTGCGTCAGCTGCCATGTGGAAGGTGGTATAGCGCCCTTTGCCATGGACTCGCATATGATGGTTCAAGGTTGGTCGCCAATGATGAAAGAAGTCATGATGACCAAGCGCATGCCTCCCGCTCAGGTTGATCCTAACGTGAACCATTTCACCAACGCTCGTTATATGGGTGCGGAGGAGTTGCAAACTCTTATCCACTGGATAGATGCAGGCTCGCCTCGTGGTGAAAGTGAGGTTGACCCGCTAACTCTAATTGAGCCGCCCGATTCGGTTTGGGAGCTCGGTGAGCCTGATTTCATCGTCGATGTGCCGGCCTTCACTGTGCCCGCGACCGGCGTCTTAGACTACGAGAACGTTACGATTAATTTGCCCTTCGAGCAGGATGTCTGGGTGAAATCTGTGCAGCACCTTCCCGGTGACCGCCGCGTTCTTCATCATCTACTGAGCTATATCGTTCCTGCCGATTATGCTGAAGAAATTATTGAGGGCGAGAACGACAACTACAGAGAATTTCTAGAAGGCTACGCGCCGGGCAAGGATGAAGCGGCAACGTATCCTGAAAAAACCGGTGTATTCGTGCCCAAGGGCTCTGCAGTGCAGATGTCGCTGCACTACACGACATTCGGAAAAGAGACCATCGACAGTACCAAGCTAGGCCTCTACTTTGCAGACGAAGAGCCCGAGTATCAGTACTCAACGTATTCCCTAAGCCATGGTGGACGTAACATCGAAATCCCGCCGGGTGTATCCGATCATGAGATGCGTGCGTCCCATATATTTGAGGATGAGGTGCTGCTGCATGGACTGCGGCCGCACATGCATTATCGTGGCAAGCGCATGCGCTTTAGTGTCGTCTATCCGGACGGCACCAAGGATCAAATCATCAATGTGCCAGATTACAATTTCGCCTGGCAACCAACGTACCGTCTGTCAGAGCCCATGCTATTGCCAGCCGGTTCTCGAGTGATGGTCGAAGGCGCCTTTGACAATTCCCAATACAACCTCGGTAATCCTGATCCCGCAGCTGTTGTCAGAGGCGGCGCGCAGAGTTGGGATGAGATGTTTATTGGCTATCTTTCCTATAATAAGACGGCAAAGCAGTAGAGCTGGGGGCAAGGCCGTATCTGTGACCTTGGGGACTAACAGTGAACAATCCCTGTCTACACCCAAGCTAAATCGTCTCAATATCTGGCATTACCCTTATAAAAAGTAGGGCTACCACTATTCTTTGTTACAAAAAGTAATGTTTCGGTGTGCACATTTCAGCGCAATTGGGCTAGACTGCTCAGGTTAATAAATTGCTTAATTACTAGCTTCTTGGAGCATGAATAATGAATAAACTAATCGGATTTGGAATAGCGCTGATCTCTTCAGCGCTATCCGTCTCAGCGATGGCGCTGCCTGATCGAGTAGGTGATTTCGGCCTAATGGATAGCGACGGTGATTTCCACCAGCTTAGTCGTTACCGCAATAAAGAGGCATTAGTATTAATGTCTTTTGACAGCAGCTGTTCAGCCATCAATTCATCTGTTTCTAGCCTCGACGCTATGGCGTCAGAATGGAGCGAGCAGGGTATCGCATTTGCGTTGATTAACTCCTCTGCAGAATCAGATATTGCGGCGATTCGATCAGTTAAAGCAGCACTAGGTTCAGATTTGCCATTGTTGCTAGACAATGGGCAGATCGTTTCTGAAACTCTGTCTCTGACTAAGGCTGGCGAGATCGTTATCCTTGATCCAGAACGTCTTACTATTCTTTACCGTGGTCCGGTAACAAGTGCGGCAGCTACCTTGTCTAGCGAATTAGCTGGCACAGTAGATAACACCATGATTATTGACGCGGTGGGTTGTGACCTAGAATTTCCGGTTAAAGCTACGCACGCAAGCGCAACGCCAGACTATGCTACGGAAGTTGCGCCAATCATTGCTGAGCAATGTGCAACTTGTCACCGTGAGGGTGGAATTGGACCATTCGCGATGGACAGCCACCTGATGCTTCAGGGCTGGTCACCGATGATTCGTGAAACACTTATCACTAAGCGTATGCCGCCTACACAGGTTGACCCAAATATTGGTCACTTCAACAATGCGCGCTACATGACCGATGCGGATCTGCAGACTCTTGTTCATTGGATCGATGCTGGAGCCCCTCGTGGTGCATCTGCTATTGACCCTCTAACAGAAATCGACATGCCTAATTGGAAAGAGTGGAGTCTAGGCGAGCCTGACTTCATTGTTAAGGCGCCGAAGATGGAAATTCCTGCAACGGGTGTTCTTGACTACATCGATGTGGACGTTGAGCTTCCTTTCGACGAAGACAAGTGGGTTAAAGCGGTTCAGTTTATCCCCGGCGACGAGTCAGTTCTTCACCACCTTCTTACTTACGTAACTGCGCCATCAGAGAATTTCGACGGCGGAGAAGGCAACACAACTTCTGTTGCTCGTCGTTTCCTCGAGGGTTATGCCCCGGGTAAGGTCGACGCAATGACTTTCCGTGATGAAACCGGTGTGTACATCCCTAAGGATCACAAGTTGTCTATGCAATTCCACTTTACTACTAACGGTAAAGCGACAACTGATGAAACCCTTATCGGTCTGTATATGTACGACGAGCCACCTAAGTACGAGAATTTCACTCGTTCGGTAGCATCGCAGTTCAGAATCCCAGCCTATGACCAGGACTATGAATCAGCCGCTGCTTATACATTCGACGAAGACGTAGTTGTAACAGGTCTGCGTGCCCACATGCATTTTCGCGGCAAGGACATGAAGTTCTCCATGGAAAATGAAGACGGTTCTATGACTGATCTGCTTAGTGTTCCAAACTACAGCTATGCATGGCAGCCTACATATGAGCTGGAAGAGCCAGTAACAATTAAGGCGGGTACTAAAGTGCACGTTACCGGGGCTTTCGATAACTCCGAGTTCAATCCTGCTAATCCTGATCCAAGCCAAGAGCTAACCTTTGGCTTGCAGAGCTGGGACGAAATGTTCATCGGTTATTGGACATATCACGCGGCGGCACCATCTAACTAAGTTTCGGCTTAGCTAGGAAAAACCCGGTCATGTAAATGGCCGGGTTTTTTTTGGCTCTATAAAAAGAAGGCTAGAGCATCTAATCCGCACCCAGACCCTGTGCGCTAGTATCAGAGTGGAATTCTATTGCTGTGAATAGGGGCTTGAGCTGCAAGATTTCAAGTTGGGTTGTGGGGTGCTAACAGCAAACAGTCAGAGAGAACAACGCTAAATCAATACACAGAATCTTGCTGGAGGAATCTGGCAGGCTCGTTTGCAGTTAGTGCGCCGCAGGCCAGCGGCCAAACCAGAAAGAGTTGTCTGTTGCTATCGGGTTTCGATTCAGGCGCGGGTGGGAAGCCCCTTAAATATCGACGTCTGGTTTAGATAAATGTCGAAAATTGGAGGAAGCCCTTTAGCCCTTAAAGTCCAAACAAAGCCAGTAATTACGCTACTTTCCGTTGTATCGCCGTCCCCTAACTTGCTATGATGCCGGACTTAGAATTCATAATAATAATCCCGGAGAACGCTTTATGTCCTCGATCTTCATCGTCATTTTCGGCCTAATTGGTTTTTCTTTTGGCTGGTTCGTCTATTCCAAATTCATCGCAGGGAAGATCTATCAACTAGACCCTGACTATGTGACTCCAGCGCATCGAATCAACGATGGTGTCGACTATGTGCCTACCAATAAATATGTGCTCTGGGGCGCTCACTTTACGGCAGTAGCCGGCGCGGCACCGATCGTAGGTCCTGCGATCGCGGTATACTGGGGTTGGGTTCCGGCTCTATTGTGGGTGACCTTCGGCAGCATATTCTTCGCCGGTGTTCACGACATGGGTGCCTTATGGGCGAGTAACCGTCATGGCGCGAAGTCGATCGGTGCTCTTTCCTCCGATGTTATCGGTAAGCGTGCTTCTGCTCTTTTCATGGTCATAATCTTTCTGTTGTTGGTGTTGGTTAACGCGATGTTTGCGACCATCATTGCAACTGACATGGTTATCTTCCCGTCATCGGTATTTCCTGCTTGGGCTGCTATACCAGTCGCGATATGCATCGGAATATTGATTCGTAAAAATTACAATCTACTACTGATATCAGTAATTGGTGTTGCGATTCTCTACTTCACGATCTACGTTGGTAGTGTGATGCCTCTGGCGTTGCCGGGCGATGTTTTTGGTCTTGGTGCGAATGGCAACTGGATCATCTTATTGTTCGTTTATGCCGGTATTGCTTCGATGTTGCCGGTATGGCTCTTGTTGCAACCGCGTGACTACATTAACGGTGCGCAATTAGTCTTAGGTTTGTTCGTTCTCTACAGTGCAGTATTCATCGCTTTACCGAATGTTTCTGCTCCAGCGTTCAACCCGAACCTGGCTGAGGGGACTCCGCCTATATGGCCTATTCTGTTCGTTACGATAGCCTGTGGTGCACTATCTGGTTTCCACGGAATCGTGGCTTCCGGGACTAGCTCTAAGCAATTGAGCAATGAGAAGGATGCTCGCTTTGTTGGCTATCTCGGTGCGCTTGGTGAAGGTTCGCTGGCACTGATAACAATTGTCGCTGTGACCGGGTCTCTCTATGCTGCAACAGGTGCAGAATGGGATGCGATTTATTCTGGTTATGCGAGCGGTCCTGGGCAGAAAGGCTTCATCGACGGCGGAGCGATTCTGATTTCCACCGGTTGGGGAATCCCCATTGCCTTCGCGCAAACTATGCTTGCGGTAATGGTAGTGCTCTTCGCGGGTACTACTATGGATGCCGGCTTACGCTTGCAGCGCTACATCATTCAAGAGTGGGGCAGCATCTATAACATCGCTCCGTTCAAGAACAACATCATCTCTACACTGGTGGCGATAGCTGCCTGTCTAATGCTCGCATTCGGTGTGTCCGCGGGTAATTATCCCGGAGATGGCGGCGCTCTAATCTGGCCTGTATTCGGTGGCACTAATCAGATTTTGGCCGCTATGACCTTGCTGCTGATTTCGGTTTATTTGATGCGACTAGGACGACCTGCAAAAGCTATATTGGCGCCGATGATCTTTATTTTCGTCATGGCATTTTGGGCCTCTTGCTGGTACATCGTGAGCCATTATCAAAGTGGTCAGTGGGCATTGGTTGTTATCGAGGTGTTGGTGATGATTACTAGCATCATGGTTATGCTGGAAGCGCTGGGCGTAATTTCGAAGATTAAGAGTGGCGAAATTGCTGTCGAATCGGCGGACGCTGGAAGTACGGGAGAGTAGTAACACTGAATTCTATTCAGTAACTAATTTCCAATAAAAGAAGGAGCGATCGGATGCTGTCCAAAGCAATATCCACGCTCCTTTTTTATTTGAGAGGGTAGCTACTTAGTAGCCAGGTGTTTTGCCGTTATCTTTTTCCAATAGAACTACTACTGAAATTTTGAGTACTCGCAAAAGCTATGGACGAACAATCACTGCGCAATTTGCTCACTATTGAGTCTGAGAAATCTATAGATAGCATTCAGATTTTTGAGGAAATTGATTCTACAAATTCTGAATCGATTCGGCAGATACGAACAGGCCACACTGAGAACCGAGTGATTGTTGCGAGTTCGCAAACAGCAGGAAGAGGTCGTCGTGGTCGTCAGTGGTTAAGTCCTAAAAACTCTGGTATCTACTTATCCCTTACTCGTGGATTTTCACTGGAGGCCAATGCGCTTCAGGCTCTTAGCTTAGTCACTGCTATCAGCGTACTCGAGGCATTGCGAGATTTAGGCGCAAAGGGTCTGCAGTTGAAATGGCCAAATGATGTGCTATGTGAGGGCAAGAAATTAGCGGGCATTCTGCTGGAATTGCAGCAGAAAGAGGCTTCTCGTTTTGTGATCTTTGGTGTTGGAGTGAACATCGAGTTGTCCGCAGATTCTATAGAGCGTATCGATAGGCCGGTTACAGATTTGGGCAGTATAGTCAGTGAGCTGCCTTCTCGAACCGTTCTTCTGGCGTCACTTTTGAACCACTTGAGCCGCAATTTAGGGGAATACGAGGTCAGTGGGTTTTCCTCTTTCGAAGAGCGCTGGAATAGTCTGGACTGTTATCGGATGAGTGATATTGAAATTCAAAACGGCGAAAGTCGGCTTATCGGGAAATCGCTAGGAGTGGATGCAGATGGATCATTGTTGCTGCAAACCGAGCAGGGCACACAATCGATCAATGGCGGAGAAGTGTTTCCGTCGTTGCGTCCAATCGCAGAATGAGTATTAATCAGCAGATGATAATAGAGCTTGATGTAGGCAATTCTCGTATTAAATGGCGACTGCTCGCAGCAGACGATTTGGTTGTGGTCAGCGCAGGGCACGTGCCTGGGTTTGATGAGCTGCAGCGAGTCACCGAGTTAGAAGCAGAAATCACGATGGCGCGTATGTGCAGTGTGCGGGGCGGTGATGTTAATAAGCAGCTAGAGGATTGGGTTCGCGGCAAGTATGGAGTAGATCTCGTGCAGGCTAGGGTAAGCCAAAGCTGCGGGGGAGTGACTAATCAGTACGCAGATGTCAGTAGACTCGGTATAGATAGGTGGCTAGCCATGCTCGCTGCTTATCGCAGGGCAGAGGGCGCCTGCATGGTTATAGACAGTGGAACCGCGTTTACTATTGATGTGGTGGATGCACAGGGGCTGCATTTGGGTGGTCATATCATCCCTGGCTTAAGATTGATGCGCAGCAGCTTGGAATCAAATACTGCTATTCGGCTTGATGATAACTATTCTGAGTATTCTCAAAGTTTGGGGCATTCAACAGATGAAGCCGTATTCAATGGAACGGTGACGGCATTGCTAGCCACAATAAAGTTACATAGCGAGTCATTAGCTATGGCAGGCAGTGTTGAAATTTACTTTGCAGGCGGAGATGCCGAATTACTGCATAGCTTAGCGGGCCTAGAGCGTAGTGAAATAGTCACTTCTCTTGTTTTCGAGGGTCTCGATGTTGCCTGCCCCTATCTTGGCGGCGTGCGAGGTCCGGTTTAACTCATGCGCTATATAGTCATTTTTCTGCTTCTGGCCAATATTGGCTATTTCTCCTGGGTTCGCTTCGGGGCACAGCCCATCACTCCGCCTGTGCCAACCAATCCTAGGCCTCTGCTCAATAGCGGCTTAACTTTGGTTAGCGAATATGAGGCGCAGCTTGAGGCTCAACCCACTTTGAATTGCTTCACCATAGGGAATTTCAGAAGTAACGATGATGCCTCCAGCTTGATCGCGGAGTTGTCAGAGGCGGTGTTCTCGGCCGCTGTGAGCCTGAGTGGTGACCCTCTGAGCTCACAATATCGGTTATTTATACCACCGGCCTCCTCGCGGGGTATCGCTACGATAACCTTGGATAGCCTGAGTAACAGTCTCTCGGCGGCTGAAATGGAGATAGAAATTTACTTAATCACCCGTGGAATGCTAGAAAACGGTATCGCTTTGGGGGTTTTCTCCGAATTTAGTGACGCTGAGGCCGCGCGCAGCGCGGTTCAGGGCCTGGGTTATGCGCCAGAGATTGAAGAAATACCCCGTTCTACGGGTGTAATTCGAGTTCAACTGCAACTGCTCGAGCGATATGTGCTGGAAAACCCCGCATGGCCAGAATTAATGGCAGATTGGCCTGACCTGACCATTACAGAAAATCTCTGTGAAACGATTGCACAAGGGAGTCAATTCCCATAAAATGCCGCTCCTGTGTGAGAGTGCCGAGGATTTTGACCCTTGGAAGTTCATGTTGGAGGGGTTCCCGAGTGGCCAAAGGGATCAGACTGTAAATCTGACGCGCAAGCTTCGGTGGTTCAAATCCACCCCCCTCCACCAACTCATAGCGAGTTCGGGGGAGTTTTTTTGTAGGCGGGTATAGTTCAGCGGTAGAACCCCAGCCTTCCAAGCTGGATACGCGGGTTCGATCCCCGCTACCCGCTCCAATTTAGCTAAAGAATTGGAACGTTTTAGCAAGATGATCAGGCTACCTGAGTAGTTTGTTCAATACATGAGGAAGCCGACTCTTGTGTCGGTTGTAGGATAGGGGCTGAGATTACTAATGTGCGGCTCGCATAGCTCAGGCGGTAGAGCACTTCATTGGTAATGAAGAGGTCCCCGGTTCAACTCCGGGTGTGAGCACCATTCATTTGGTAGTTATAAAGTTAGTTATAAAGTTAGTTATACAGTTTAAATAGATCGGAAGTGGGCAGTGTTTCTTTATATAGAAATAACACCTAATTCAAAATTAATTATTGATGACGCTTAGAATAGATAGGGGCAGTCGAAAATGGCGAAGGAAAAATTCGAAAGAAATAAACTACACGTAAACGTTGGTACGATTGGTCACGTTGACCATGGTAAGAC
>OLHJ01000153.1_pt1 | contig 25959 bp, 27 predicted proteins | sample 1609491 | NCBI WGS metagenome assembly OLHJ01 (sample SAMN05416861, study PRJEB24817) | seawater metagenome | isolation source: Sea water | place: Canada:Atlantic | collected 2013-11
GGAACAGGAAATTAGTAGTAGCTGAACATTCAAGCTAAACTGAAAACAAAAAATCTGTGCCTCGGGGGAGAAGCATGACACGACTCGCTACACTTTTATTGTTGCTCGTAACAACAAGCCTCGCTACTGGCGTGCAAGCGCAGGACAGCCGGCAACCCAACTTCATTGTTATCATGGCAGATGACTTGGGCTATGGTGACTTAGGGGTATATGGGTCTCAGTTAATCAAGACGCCTAACCTCGATCGCATGGCCCTAGAGGGCGCAAGGCTCGATAGCTTCTATTCTAGTGCAAATGTTTGTACCGCTGCTCGGGGCGGCCTCTTAACCGGCCGTTATCCGATTCGTCTCGACTTAGTGAGTGATGTAGCTAGACCCACCAACGATGTCCATCTTGCCGCCGAGGAGATAAGCCTCGCCGAGGCGTTAAAACCGCTTGGTTACCAGACGGCGTTATTCGGTAAGTGGCACCTAGGCAGTCGAATGGAGTGGTCGCCTCTCACCCAGGGTTTCGATGAATATTTCGGTGTTCTGCATAGCAACGACATGACGCCCCTGGAACTCTATCGGCAGGATCAAATGATAGAAAACCCAGTGAATCAGAACACCTTGACGGAGCGCTACACAAATGAGGCGATTCGTTTCATTGAGGACAATCAAGACGATCCGTTTTTTCTCTATATGCCCCATACGTTTCCCCATGTGCCTTTGTATGTGTCGAATCAATTCAGCGGCCAGTCCGATGCCGGCCTCTATGGTGATGTGGTAGAGACCATCGACTGGAGTGTGGGTGAAGTATTGGCCACCTTGGAAAGGCTAGGCCTAGATGAGAACACTATCGTAATTTTCACCTCGGACAATGGGCCTTGGTTCGAGGGAAGCCCTGGACCATTCCGTGACCGCAAAGGCAGTTCTTGGGAAGGAGGGCAGCGGGTTCCTTTCATTGCAAAATGGGCAGGCACGATTCCTGGCGGCTTAGTATCTAACGAACCTGCGATGAATATCGATATCTTTCCAACGTTGGTGAAGCTTGCAGGTGGCGATCTTCCCGCGGACCGGGCAATAGACGGCAAAGATATTTTGCCGATGTTAACCGAGGGTGCGGACTCACCTCATGATGCGCTCTATCTATTCGACAGCGATAGGATCGCCGGTGTACGCAGCGGGCAATGGAAGCTCGTTGTTGAAACCCGTTACAGAACCGCCGTGCCCAGCTTTGACAACCCAGATTCTTACTACGGCCCGAATGGTTTGTTATTCGATGTTCGGCTTGATCCGTCGGAGACTTACAGCTATACCCGAGAGTATCCAGAAGTTGTCGAGCGGATGCGCGAGTTACTTATTGAGGGCCAAACCGAATTTGGTAGTACTGTATTGCAAGACATGTGGAATCGTCCAAACTAAATTGAAACGAAAGCTAGATGCCAGAAGAAAATAAAAAATCGCTTACGCTGTCAGTAAAGAAGCTTCGCAAGTCTTTCGGCCCTGTCGAAGTCTTGCATGGCATCGATCTGACGCTGCGTGGTGGAGAAGTCCACGCGATACTGGGTGAGAATGGCGCGGGGAAGTCCACGCTAGTTAAAATTCTTTCTGGCTTCGAGCAACTTAGCGATGGCGAACTACACATTGGTGAAAGCAGCGGCAATTCGCAGCGAATTGATGTGTGGAACAATTCAATCGCCGAGCAGGCAGGTGTCGTCTTGATCCATCAGGAGTTTAATCTCGCCGAGCAACTTAACGTGGCGGAGAATATATTTCTTGGCAATGAAATTAAAGGGCGCGTATTTCTAGACAAGAAGGCCATGCGAGCCAAGGCGCAGGAATATTTAGATATTCTACGCAGTGATATAGATCCGGACTCTCCGGTGGAACGGCTTCCTGTTTCTGCAAAGCAGATGGTAGAGATCGCGAAGGCGCAGGCAAAGAATGCGCGCGTGCTTGTCTTGGACGAGCCTACCGCAGTACTCACGCAGCAGGAAAGCCAGGTGCTGTTTGAGCTTATAGATCGTTTCCGCCAAGAAGGTGTGGCGATCGTCTTCATCTCACACAAGCTGGATGAGATCGAGCAGATAGCGGATGTAATCACTGTGCTGCGCGATGGCGAGCTGGTTGGTAGTTATCCCGCGGCCGAATTGAGCAAGGACGACATGGCGCGGCTGATGGTGGGTCGAGAGCTAAGTTCCTTGTTTCCTGAGATGCCCAAGGTTCCAGCGGCGGCAGAGATAGTTCTTCGGGTTAGTGATTTATTGCTGCAAGGTAATAGTGCCCCTAGTAGCTTCGAGCTAAGAAGTGGTGAGATTCTCGGCTTCTCTGGGCTTATTGGCTCAGGTCGAACGGCGTTGATGGAAACCGTACTTGGCTTGAGAAGACCTGCGAAGGAAAACTTAGGAAGAGTCGAGCTACGTGGCGAACGGGTTGATTTTAAGCAGCTCAGTGCAGCGCGGAACAAAGGAGTCGCCTATCTCACAAAAGATCGCAAAGGCAGCGGTTTGTTGTTGGAGAAGGGCTTAACATTTAACTTCTCATTATTCTCGCTACATAAGATATCGAAATTGCTGATCGACACAAAACTGGAAGAAATCGCATTCGAGAAGGCTGTCGAGACATTCGATATCCGCATGAAGGATAAATCTATTGTTGCGGGAAATCTTTCTGGTGGAAATCAACAAAAATTATTATTGGCGAAAATTCTCGAAGCTGAGCCAAGCATAATTATAATAGATGAGCCTACGCGCGGTATCGATATAGGCACAAAGAGCCAGATCTATCATTTTATTGGCCAGCTTGTTGCTTCAGGGCATTCTTTGATACTTATTTCTTCTGATATAACCGAAGTCATTGGTCTTTCACATCGGGTGGCGGTGATGTATCACGGCGAGATAAGCGGAGTGCTAGAGGGTGAGGAAATCGAAGAGGTTGAAATCATGCGCTATGCCACAGGATTGAAGAATAAGGTGTCACCACAGATAAAACAAAATGGAACGTCTAATGCCAAAGCTTGATCTTAAAACAGCCGGACCCTTTATTGCTCTCATCGTAATTTTTATCATCGGTGTATTCGTGAATGAAGCGTTTCTAAGCTCAGGCAATCTCAGTAATATTCTTGCGCGTAGCTCCTTTATAGGTATCGTCGCGATCGGTGCGACTTTCGTTATTACTGCTGGCGGCATTGATCTCTCTGTTGGCTCGATGGCCGCGTTTATTTCCGGTTGTATGATCCTGCTGATGAATGCCCTTATGGACAGTATCGACTCTATGGTGGTGATTATCTTTTTGGCCATCATAGCCTCGTTGGGTATCGGAGCTGTGGCGGGCCTGATTAATGGTTTGCTTACAACCAAGGCGAAGATCGAAGCCTTTATCGTCACCCTTGGCACTATGGGGATTTATAGGTCATTGATTACCTATATCGCAGACGGTGGAACGTTGTCGCTTAACTTCACGATCGGCGATGTGTATTCAGAGGTCTACTACGGTGTGTTTCTTGGTCTGCCTTATCCTGTTTGGGTGTTTCTAGGCGTGGCTATCATCGGTTACGTGCTCTTGAATATGACTGTATTTGGCCGGCACTGTTTCGCGGTCGGCTCAAACGAGAGTGTGGCGCGCTATTCAGCAATTAACGTCGACCGAGTGAAGACGATGACCTACATGTTGCAGGGGATCTGCGTCTCGATCGCTACCATCATCTATGTGCCGCGCCTGGGTTCTGCGTCTGGGCAGACTGGTATTCTCTGGGAGCTGGAGGCAATAGCGGCCGTAATTATCGGCGGTACCGTATTAAAAGGCGGCTATGGAAGAATAGGCGGCACCGTCATCGGGGCATTAATACTTACGCTGATCGGAAATATTCTGAACCTCACCGATGCAGTAAGTAACTATCTGAATGGGGCGGTTCAAGGCATAATAGTGATCGTTGCGGTTTACCTGCAGCGTGGCGCTTGGCGCCGGGATTAGAGCCTCTAATAAAAGAACAAGCAGGAGATCAAGATTGAATATCAAGACACCCGCAATACCCCACGGTTTTACTCGACGTAAGTTTCTTCACTCCTGTGGAATTTTGACTGCCGCTGCTTCTCTACCAATAACGGCTTTGGCACAAGGGCGCCGGGTAGACAATGTCGGATTGCAGCTCTATACCTTGCGTAATGAATTGTCCCAAGACTTCGAGGGTACACTTGCGCATGTCGCTGAGCTCGGCTTCAAGGAAATGGAATTTGCTGGTTACTATGGTAGATCTGCCGGTGAGGTTCGTAGCATTCTCGATCAGAACGGCATGACTTCGCCCGCGGCGCATATTCAGCTACAAGCGCTAAGAGATGATCTAGAAGGAGAGATTGAGCGAGCAGAAATACTAGGACAAAAATACATAGTTGTCCCGATCCTTCCAGAGAGTCAGCGTACCATCGCTGAGTATCAGCGCACCGCAGATTATTTGAATCGAGCGGGTGAAATATGCAAACAGGCTGGCATTAAGATGGGTTATCACAATCATAACTTTGAATTTGAAGAGACTGACGGTCGCATCCCCTACGACATTTTACTCAATGAGACCGAGGCAGATTTAGTTGATATGGAACTCGATCTGTATTGGATTCGCAATGCAGGTGTCGATCCAGTTCCTTATTTTGAGAATCATCCAGGAAGATTTAGTATGCTTCATGTAAAGGATATGGATGAATTTGGTCGCATGGCAGAGGTTGGGCGTGGCGAAATAAATTTCGCTGAAATCTTTAGTCATGCAGATACTGCGGGTTTTAAGCATTTCTTTATTGAGCATGATCAACCAGGGAATGGGCTCGCTTCCGTAGCAATGAGCATCTATACGGTACGCAATATCGTTTTCTAATTTTTTGTATGTAGTAATTTGAATGCAAGAGACTAAGTAAGAAGAATAGAAAAAGGCAAGAACATGACAACAAGACGCGAAGTACTACAAGGATTAATCGTTTCAATAGGCGGTGCCACTGCATTAACAGCATGCGGCGGAGTCGCGAATGTACTTTCAACAATGCCGGGATCCGCGCCGCGTTTCTATACTAGTGCGGAGTATGCGCTGGTGACACGTATTAGCGACTTGATTATTCCGCGCACCGAAACCCCCGGCGCAGTGGACGCTAATGTTCCAGGTTATATGGATGGTCTAATGACAGACTGGGCAAGTAGCGAAACGAAGAATGCTCATCGCAGCGCGCTGCGTCAGATAAAGAGCGAGCTGGATCAACTTGCTCGAGGTAATTTTCTCGATGCGAGCGACAGTGTGGCGGGGCATTCGCTAGCGGAATTCGATGCTGCGGCCTTTGAGCAGAATGGAGACGCGAGCGGCTATAAACGAATGAAAGGATATGTGAGCCAGTCCTACTTCGCTACAGAAGAGGGCGCTACAGAAGAACTGAAATGGGTGGCCATACCAGGTCGCTGGGATCCGAGCGTCGAGATTTAGTAGTAGCAGAGCAGTGAACTAGAACAGACGAAGCAGAAACAGAATTTGATAGGAGTGACCCGTGGCAGATTTCGATGCAATAGTAGTTGGTTCAGGAATGAGTGGCGGTATGTCCGCGAAGGAACTTACAGAGCGTGGCCTAAAAGTCTTGGTGCTCGAACGCGGTCCTGAAATTATACCGGAGCGAGACTATGTCGATAATCTTGCGCCCTGGGAGAGCCCGAACCTAGACAGTGTGGCTCAGGATGAGATTGCAGAGCACTATCCTAAACAGTATGGCGGTGTTGCTTACGCGATCAAGGAATCTAACAAGCATTTTTGGGTGAAGGATGACGAACATCCCTATGAAGAAGCAGAAGGCACGAGCTACGATTGGTTGCGTGGATATCATACCGGTGGTCGCTCCATTATGTGGTCGCGCCAGGTCTATCGTCTAAGCAATCTGGATTTTAATGCGAACAAGACCGACGGTTACGGAATTGACTGGCCGATTCGCTATGAGGAATTGGCGCCGTGGTACGAGAAGGTGGAGACCTTCATCGGTATAGCGGGCAGCGCCGAAGGTTTGCCGCAGCTACCCGACAGTGTCTTTCAGCCAGCATTCGAGTTAACTGATGCCGAGAAGGCGCTCAAGGAAAAAGTAGAGACGACGTTTCCTGAACGAAATGTTATTCCAGCACGAATCGCACACCTAACCGATGCAACTGATGAGCAAAAATCCCTAGGCCGCTCGAACTGCCAAGTACGTAACCGTTGTCATTTCGGCTGTTCTTTCAAGGCCTACTTTTCTTCCTTGAATGCGACGCTCCCAGCGGCAGAGAGAACGGGCAATCTTACGATGGTGCATAACGCTATCGTGAGTTCGATAGAATACGATGCGGAAACGAATAGAGTAACGGGTGTACGCATCGTTGATGCTGAAACAAACGAGAAGCGTTTCTATACTTCAAAGGTGATTTTTCTAAATGCCTCTACGATTGCCTCAGCCATGATACTGCTGCAGTCGAAGTCCGAGGCGTTCCCAACTGGGCTAGTGAATCGCTCCGATCAGGTTGGTAGAAATTTGATGGACCATGTGAGCGGCGCGGGTGCAGCTGGAATGATAAGCGGCTTCGATCATCAGAAAGTTTTTGGCCGTCGACCTAGTGGCGGTATCTATATTCCTCGTTATGCGAATCTCAACGGTCAAGACAAGCCCTATCTTCGTGGATTTGGTTTTCAGGGTGGATCAAGCCCGTTAGGAAATGCAGGCGGACAGATAGCCGGTATCGGTCGCGACTTTAAAGAGGCGCATAAGAATCCTAGCCCTTGGCGTATCAATATGCTCGCATTCGGTGAACAGCTGCCGAATCCGGAGAACCGAGTTACGCTGCATGCATCGAAGCGCGACCGCTGGGGCAATCCCTTGGCGTTGCTGAATGTAAGCTATAGTGATAACGAACGTACCATGCAAGCGGAAGCAATCAAGGATGCTGTTGCGATGTTAGAAGCGGCCGGATGCACAAATATCACTACTAACGATGCGAGCCTGTCAAAACCGGGCAATAGAATTCATGAGATGGGCAGTGCGCGCATGGGTCACGATCCTGCTGATTCTGTGTTGAATAGTTGGTGTCAGGCGCACGATGTGCCGAATCTATTTATCACCGACGGATCATTCATGACATCGTCGGCTTGTCAGAATCCTTCGCTAACCTACATGGCGTTTAGTGCCAGAGCGGCACATTACGCCGCAGATCTAATCGCCGACGGAACTCTCTAATAGAGAGCTAGGTAGGATGGGGCTGGTGAGTTCTTAGTGTTAGAGAGGTAGAAGATCTATTCTTCTGAATTCGGTTGGGTGGCTTTCTGCTTGCAATGAGATGTAACCTCCAACAACTGTGATCGCTTGTCCTTGGCTGATTAGATTCTGCGCATCGGGGTCACTTTCATCCAGTTGCGTTTTCGAATACTCGAAAACCACTTCGCCGTTCACCGTATGCCGAATTAATTCATTGCCGCGCACCTCAAGCTCGAGCGTAACCCACTGGTCACCGTGAAAGGTGGCTGAACTTGAATTAATGCAGTGTTGTGTGACCAGTTCGCCATCTCTTACGTAATGGGTACCCGGTGAACAAACATTTGCAGTCGCTCGTTCATCAACACCATTGCCGCCAAGTAGCTGCACTTCTATAGAGGCGGGAAATTCTTGATCCAGTGTCATGGACTCTGGAGATTGGCCGTGCAGCATAACGCCATTATTGCGGAAGGCCCAGTCGGGGCCATTATTAACCTGATCACCTACGAAACGGTATTCCACTAGCAATCTGTAATGGGAGAAACTCTCGTCGTAGAAAATATGACCGAACTCACCGTCGAAGTCTGGCCAGTTGTCATAGGAAACTTTGAATACACCGTCTTCGGCACGAAAGGTGTCGCGATAGTTTACGCCTACTTCATGACCAGTAAATTTTGGAATCCAGTTGCTTAGATCCTCGCCATTGAAAAGACTTATCCATTGTTCTGAGTTGTCCTGAGAATTAGCCGCGTTCGGCAGGAGAATTATTAGTAGTGCTAGAAGTTTTCTTGTCATTATTTGATTCATTCAGGTGCGCCGTTAACTGTTTGGTTGAAATCTATTTTTAGATTCCATATATCTGGGCAAGCGTAGGCGCTAAAACATTCCGGGTCGACAATGATCTGAAAGCCATTGGAACTAGTAGCGACTTTAGTCACTACAACCCCAACACCACTCTGGCTGATGATGTTGCTAGTGGCGTTAATGCGCGTTTCACTCTCGCTGCGGATAGTAAATTCTGAATTTTCCAGAGTCCAATTTCTAGCCACAGCCCACTTGCGATTACATTCGGCATCGCTCAAACAGGTGGGAATCGTTCTGCTGTATTCGTTCATCTTCGCTTGAGTCTCTGGGCTCACGGCGCAAGAGACAAGCAAAAATGCGGCTAGCGCAGACAACGTAGCCCAGCGATAGCGCCGAGCTAGAATGCTTATCTTTTTCATACTATTTACTCACTTATGTTTAGTTTGTTGGTCCAAAATATGTCGATGTTGCCAAGGCTATTGTCATCACGGGTGGAGAACCAGGTGATTGTATTCTCGCCCGGTGGAAAAGCAGGGCACATATCGGCGCCGGCCGTATTCACCTGTGATCCAAGGTTTCTCGCTGCTCCCCAGTTGTTCTCGCCCTGAGTCATCGCGCCGTAGATATCGGTGCCACCAAAGCCGCCTGGTCGAGACGAGGTGAAATACACCATGCCGTCCTTGTCTTGGGAAAAATGAAACTCTTCGGCTGCGGTATTGATATTTGGCCCTTGGTTGACGGGCTCCTGCCAGCCACCATTGCCATCCGGCTTAGAGCAGTAGATATCTGAACCGCCGTAGCCGCCTTCGCGCATCGATGCGAAACAAAGCGTCTCGCCGTCTTGGAGAATAGCAGGACAGTGCTCATTGCCAACATTGGTGCTGATCGGAAAGCCAATCAATTCTGGAGTGCTCCACTGCCCATTGACCTTGCGAGTGATGAAAAGATCGTTCGCATTGCGCGGGCTAGTGGTGGCCAGACGGTCAGACTTGAAGTAAATGGTATTGCCGTCGGCAGTTATCCATGGCTCGCGGTCATCGCCAGCACGCAGTGGATCGACATCAGTGGCCGGCGGTGCATTGATTGGAATGCCCATATTTACGGGCGTGTTCCAGCTTCCAGTCTCAGCATTGAAAGTAGCGATATAGAGGTCTTTTGGATCACCCGGGGCCACTGCCATATCTTGTCTGGCGCTGCAGTACACCATCGTACCGTCGGCAGCAAAGGAGAGTTCTCCCTCGGCCCACATGGTGTTGATAGGCGCGCCGAAGTTATGAACTGCCAGATCGACCCATTCGGGGTCTTGTGCAGAACTATTCATGGATAGGCCTAGGCCGGCGATCAGGCACAGGCTTTGGATTAGCTTAATTGCTCTCGATTGCATGAGGGACTCCTACTGACTATTGTGACTCCGCACTGGCTAGCGAATTCGCGCGCGAGACAGCTATATTGGTGTTTGCAGGCAGAATAACACAAAAATCTGCGGTCTGAAGCTGTTCGGTGATCAACAGCTTATGCAGATACATTACCTAAAAGGTAATTGAATAAGGGCCGCTATTTGGCGAGACTAGAGGCCAAAGTAAAAGCCTCGCAATAAGTCGAAAAGCTCTGGAGAATACAATGAATCTAAAGACCGTTTATCTAATCTTCGCCATCCTTGGTGCGGTCATACCGCTAGTCTTCTTGGCGGACTTCGTGGCGGATCAAGGTCTGGACCTGTTGGCCTTCGTGGCCGCACTTTTCGCGAACGGTGCGGCGGGTATGTTCACTGCGGACCTACTGATTAGCTCGTTTGTGTTTTGGCTCTATATGTTTTCTAATCAGGAAGACGGGCCTAAACCTTGGGCATTTATCGCACTTAATCTATGTATTGGCCTGTCTTGTGCGCTTCCTGCCTATCTCTGGGCACGGACACGAACAGCAATTGCCAACTAAGAAAGTGAGGTGAGATGAAGACTGTAACGATAGAAGAGGAACTGGCTTACCCCCTTGAAGAAGTCTGGGGGATATTTGCTGATGTGACACGTTCGGATTGGGTCCCGGCTGTAGACTCGATTACGGAGAAGGAAGGCGTTCGTTCATTCACGATGGAGGGCATTGGCGAGGTGCAGGAAAGAATCCTCAACTTGGATAATGAGAACCATTGCTTGCAATATTCTGCGATCAAGACGCCCACGCCATTGGAGCACCATTTGGCTACAATACAATTGTCGGCGAGTGAGAAGGGTTGCCATTTCTCTTGGTCTACGGAAATAGCGCCCGATCAGTTTTCACCGGCGATAGAGCACGGCATGAGCGTTTCCTTCGAGGGATTGAAGGCAGTATTGGCTAAGGGTTCTGAGTAGCTTCGACTTAACTCGATTAATCCCTAACGGATTCTATCCAGCTATCGATCTCTGTTTCGAGCACAGCCATGGGTAACTGGCCCGAACCTAGTAACGTGTCGTGAAAGGCTCTGATATCAAAGTCATCGCCCAGCTCAGCCTCTGCCTTCGCCCGGACTTCCTGAATCTTCAGCATACCAATCTTATAGGCGGTGGCCTGACCAGGATTGTTGAAATAGCGACGAATCTCCGAGCGCACGGAAGGTTCGGGGCGTGCCGAATTTTGCAGCGCATAGTCCGCTGCTTGTTCCTGAGTCCATTGCTTGGCATGGATGCCCGTGTCCACCACTAGCCGTACCGCACGCCAGATCTCTCCGGAGAGGCGGCCGAATTCGGCGTAGGGATCGTTATAGAAGCCCATTTCCTTGCCTAAGTATTCAGCATACAAACCCCACCCTTCACTGAATGCCGTGTAGCCCTTTGCTGTCCTGAAGCGCGGGATATTCTCTAATTCCTGCTGTATGGATATCTGCATGTGGTGACCAGGCACCCCCTCGTGATAGGCGAGATTCTCTAGTCTGAAGATAGAGGCTGCGCGCATATCGATAAGGTGCGCATAGAAAGTTCCGGGTCGGGAGCCATCCTTCGTGCCTCTTGCGTAGTGTGCGGCACCACCGGCTGATTCGCGGAACACCTCGACGCGTCTAACCTGGAGGCTAGCTTTAGGCAGGATGCCAAAGTAGTTGGGGAGTCGTTCGTACATGTCTGCGAGCAGATCATCGGCAAGGCTGAGATAGTTGTTGCGACCCTCATCGGTAGAGGGAAAATAAAATTGATCGTCCTCGCGCATGAAGGTGAAGAAGTCTTGTAGCGTGCCTTCAAATCCTACCTGCCGTTTAATCTGTTCCATCTGGGTTTGAATGCGTGCAACTTCAGAGATTCCAGTAGCATGAATTTCATCCGCCGTGAGTGGCAGTGTAGTCATGCTCGCAAGGCGAGAATTGTAATAGGCCTCACCATTAGGAAGAGACCAAGCACCTTTTGCTACATCGGAAACGTTCTCGAAATCGGCTTCCAGCCAAGTTACTATTTCATCTAGCGCCGGTTCGAAGCGAGTCAGTAAGGCGTTTTGCGAGTCTTCTCTAAACGCTTCTGCCTGAGATTGATCAATCTCTCCTGACTCTAGCAGGCTGCCTATCTTAGCGGTAATGTCTGCCCACAGTGCCGAGTCTTCTTGGTCATCGAATGGCGCTCCAGTAGTCACTCGTCCTGCCTCGCTAATCGCTCGTTGATAGTCGAAGTGAGGTGCGCGAATGCCGTCGGCGACGGCTAGTTTGGCGCGATCGAGATATTGTAGAAGATAACGCTGCGACTGATTCAGCCTCGAGATATAGTCGGACATGTCACTCGCGTTTTGGACGTCTTGATAATTGATCAGGTTGTTCGCTAGTGTCGATTGCGGTCCATTACGTCCGAAGATATAACGATGGCGACGAAAGGGTTCACTGCGTTCGGCATCCTCCAGAATGTATTCCCAAAGATCCCAGGAGAGTCTTCCTTGTTTGTCGAGTTGCTCGCGATCGAAACTAGAGCGCATCTCGGCTACGCTGCCGCGGCGCCAGTTTAAGCGCGCATCGAGAGCAGATTCGGAAACATCGTCTAACTCCCCATGTGAACTTTTATCGCCCTGGCGCGTGTTTAGAAGGGGAGAGAAATCGAGTTCTTCTAAATACTGCGCATCCATCCATTCGATAAAGCGCAGACTTTCATTGATGATTGTTTCATCAACGCTAGCCGCGTTAATAGCATCGCTGGGCTGTAGGTTTGAGTTACCAACATCGCCTTCGCTACAGGCGGCCAGAAGTAAGATCAATACGAATAGAAATGGGCGCATGGCTTATCCTAAGATTACAAATGTTGCGGAATGCTTACTGATTTACGCGACGTACCCCGATGCTTTTTCCTTCCGAAACTATTTCCAGTTCGAAGGCGCCCATGAAATTTTGACTAATGTGTACTTCGGGATTGTCTAGAGTGATCTTCCAGCGGCCTCGACGCCGTTGCTCGAACACTTGTCCGTTCTCCAACACGAAACGTGTCTTACCGGACCAGCCGTTAAATTCCCCGAGGATTCTGGAGGTCATTCCTTGTTGAACTACCTCGAGAACTTCTTCGTTCTCCAGTTGAAGAACGGGAGCCTCGTTTGCGGTATAGCGGACTAGCCAGGTATTTAACGCATCTATCTGACGGCGGGATAAATCGTTCACACCAGACGTTTCCAGCTCCTCAGCAGTCATCAACGACTTGATGCCGGGGAAGCGCTCCTGCGCGACAAGCAGCGATGGGACTAGCAGTAGTACGGCTAGTTGAGTGGTAAGTAATGTCTTGATGCGCATGATTTCTTCATCCTGAATGATTTGGTCGGAAGAATAAGAGTTGAGACGGCTTAAGTCTATCTTTGGATGTGGCGAAGTCGCTTCCCCCATGAAGAGATACTTGTCGCAATCGGGTATTGATAGTCCTATCTCGACATTGCAGCTAAGAGTAGTTTCGTCTATCTACCAGCGAACCATTATAGCTATCGAATTTATTCATCATAGCTCTTCCAATGTTCAGCTCGATACTTCAACGGATCAGCGAGGATATTTTTGCGTGCCATCGAGACTTCATCTTCAGTATATTCTTTGAAATTGGCGGGCAGAGTATCGCTATTGAACTCATGGAGGAGCCAATTGATCACATCGGTAAGATCGGCATCTGAAATTGGTGCCTGCGAGGCGCCGGGAATCCGCACCAAATAGCTGCGCATTTCCGGCACCGAGATCATGTGGCCGAGCTCATCACGTAGTGAAGGCACATTGGGAGGTTTGCCTGCACCGTCTGCCGCGTGGCAACCGGTGCAATAGAGGAGGTAGTTAATTCGAGGGCTCGCTGCAAAAATATTGAAGCTAAGGCTGCATGCAGCAATTAAGAGAAGTGCCCTTACTAGAGAAATCAGGTTCATTAGCTTTGAATCCCGCCGCTAATTCGTTTCGTCGGTGGTACCTAATACCAAAGAGACCGTACAGTGATAGCTCGTATTCTCAGTGCCGAAACACCAAAGCACGCTGTTGCTGTTGCTATTAAAATAGACCGGCTTGTCGCCTTCTGTATTGTGGCATCCGCAACGTGAGCAAACCGATTTACCGCAGCAGTCGTTGTAAGACATTAAGTAATCTCTGCCGTCGGCTGGATTGTGGCAGGTGCCAACCCAGGTGATAGGCGAAGCCTCGGATCCCGGAGGGCAGGAGGTATAGCTACCGCCACAACAGGAACAGAGCGTGCCACTCATTGCACAGTAACGCCAGTAATCACAGCTTTGAGGATCGCCAACTTCTGCGACTGAGTTCTGAGCAAACGATCGTGCTACAGGTAGTAGTGGAAATGCAGCAGCGCCTGCCAGCATCATTCCTAGCCTTGAGAGAAAACTTCTACGCGATAATTTTCGCGCCAATGCCAAGCTCGAGGATCTCGCCTGATCGTCAATCCAGTAGTAACCACGTTCGATGATTTTTTCTATATTCATGATGTATGTTCCATCGCTGAAGGCTCATTAGCTTCTTGCTTGCTCTGAATGCTGCCAATATATTCCTGCACGGTTTCAACACCGGAATCCATGGACTCAATAAGGCTCTCCATGTGCTCTCTCGTGTTCACTAAACCCTTGCCTCTAAGTATTCCATCAGCATCTATTAATACGGCGAAAGGTAACTTGCTGACTTCAAACGCTCTGCCCAAGGCTTCAGATAGTACATAGGCGTAATCATCAAGATCTAAGTCTTTTGCATAGCGTTGATGTTGTTCCAGATTATCACCATCACTGGCAAATAAGAGTTTCATACGGTGACGCTCCGAACTCACCAGGGATTTAGCAGTTGGTACCAAGGATTTACAAACGGGGCAGGTGGGCGAGATAAAGAGTATAAAAGACGCCAGCTTAGCAGTTGAAGCACCGCCTATGGTTAAGGCTTGGTCCTGGATGCTCGTTAGAGATATCTCTTCGGTAAGCTCGCCGACTTTTGGTCCGCTCGTAGGCATGAGTGCTCCAGCAGGCGCCACTCGTTCGTGCAAAATCCCCACCTGGCGTGAGAGCGCCAAGACTAGAAGCGACAGTGCTACAACTAAAATCCACAACACAATATTAGAGACAACTAAGGCTTCAAGCATTGTTCTGTCTCCAAGAATTGATAGCATTTTTATTGGTCAGTAGTTGATTAAAAGCCCCATATAACAAAACTAATGCAATTACCGAAAATGCCAGTGAGAAAATATCAATGAGTTGAAGGTTGCGATCGCTAGCAGGAAGCATGCATACAATAGCTATGCCGATTAGCAGAACGTTTCGGTACAGCAGCCCCGATGAAATTTGTTGTGCGCCACTGTCAGCGTTTGCTGCCTTGCCGCTTGTGAAGCTACAGCCGCAATCGATGTAGTTTCTGCCGTGTTTAAGATTTACACCGATAGCCAGGGCGTAACTTGCCAGTAGACCAACGCTAATAAGGGCGACGAGCTCGAATTTGATGGCGAGTAAGCCTAAGGCCAGCCATCCAACACCTAAGAACAATTCCAGCGGCGGAATGATCTTCGTCACTAGGGGGGATAGACCTGCTGGAACTATTTCATAAGCTTCAAAATTCAATCGAAATTGGTTGAGGTTGCTAAACTTATGCGCAGCTGCGATAAGGAATAGCAAAGCAAAACCGAGTGAGATAATTCTTAGCAGCAGTGGATCGATCACAATCTAGAAATCCTCAAACAGAGCGGCGCCAGGAGTTACGATGCTGCGCTCGAAGGCAAATGTCAGCGCATCATAGACATGAGTGCCGCCCTCATCATCAGCCACGATTAGTTTGGGCTCGTCTTCCTGAGTAACCATTATCGACGTAGCCGGCACCTCGAGTTCCATTCTATGTAGGCGTCTACCGGAATTCGCATCCAATACCCAGATCTCTTCCCCGGGAACGTGGTGCGTATCGACTTCGCCTTCGTGCATGGCAACGAAGAGTAAGCCTGTTTCGCGATGGGCAGTAATAAACTCGTCGCCACCGGGTCGCCAAGAATCTTCTCCCTCTTGGGTTACGCTCCAGCTGTCATTGATGACTATTTCTGAGCCTTGAGTTCCCACTTCATAGATAGTTCCTGCATGGGTAATTAGATACCAGCCATTTGCGCTTCGGGCTGTGCGATCGAAAATGGCATCCTCCATAACGTTGAAGAAGATATCACTGCGCACGCGATTCTCTTCGAAGCCACTAATGTCCAATTGAATTAGTTGTAAGGTGCCGTCGCCACAGAGTTGCAGAAAGTCGCTATCGGCTACAGGCATGATAACGGCGCAGCCGGGAGTTGAGGCCTCGTAGATGAAGACCCGATCTTCCACATCGACGATGGAGACAGAATGTCCGGGGTTCATATTCAATACTGCAAGGTGACGGCCATTGTTCATAAGGCCAAGATGATTGCGCAAAGATAGGCGTGCCATGTGATTGGGAATAATGATCTCTGCTACTGGGCTTAGATTCTCAAAATCGTAGACAGCGACCAGATCGGTGCGCTCGCCGCGCACGCCCCTGGCGAGATAGGATTCGGTAGCATAGAATTCACGTCGAGGGTGCCACATGGTGACTGCTGGCGTAAGGCGTGAGAGGGAGAGCATCCCCTGCATCTCACCGGTGGTTGCATCGAAGATATAGCCGCCGTTTCCCGTCTTGGAAATGAACCAGTTAGGCCCTGGATCGGACATGGTCTCTATGCTGATTTCTTCTGGCACTATCTGGGCCGCAGCCAGTGGTACAAAGAGCGCTAAGGCTAGCGCCAATGGGGTGGTAACACGCATTATTATCTCCTCAGATCGCAGGATCGTTGGTGTCTGCCACTGACATTACCACTATTCAGTCAAGAGTAAAAAGTTAATTGTGCTTCTTCTAACTGCTCGTTGGACGAGTGAATCTATGAAACATCCAAACGATAAATACTGCTGCAGCTAACGAGAGCATCGTCACCAGTGGGGTAGACAAGCCCAAATCGAGTGACTGCACACCTAGTGCGGTGAGACAGGCGAGTCCGACTGACATCAATGCTTCGCCGGCGATCACACCCGATGAAAACAATATGCCGCGATGCAAGGCCTTGTCATGACTTGCCTCGGGAGTTCCCTTGCTGTGAAAGTGCGCAATCAGGCCACCGATAAGAATCGGTGCTGCAAGTCCAAACGGGAGATACATGCCGACGGCAATAGGCATTAGATGAGCTCTGAACTTCTTCCCAGTAGTTTTTAGATACCAATCGACAATCAGAATAACGATGCCCACCAAGACACCATAGCCGATCATGTCCCAGGGCAGCTGCCCTTCGCCGGAGAAGCCCCGTGCCAATGAGGCAAACAAGCTAGCTTGCGGAGCAGATAGCTCTCTGCCGCCGATGCCGCCTTCGATATTGTTGTGTAGCAAATTAAGTACAGGTGACATGACGAATGCAGCAACAAATACGCCAGCGATCTGCATGATCTGCTGACGAAAGGGAGCAGCACCTAGCATGGCGCCAGTCTTCAGGTCGTTACAGACATCACCGCTGGTAGCCGCAACGCAGCAGACGATGGCGGCAATGCCAAGAGTGGCCACCATTGCTTCCATACCAGAGTAATTGAACAGCCACAGCATGCCGCCGGCGACGAGAACCGCAGTGATTGTCATGCCAGAGACCGGGCTATTGGAGTTGCCCACCAAGCCCACGATGTAACTTGCGACGGCTGTAAAGAAGAAGCCCATGACCAGCATCACTGCTGTAGCTAGCAGCGTTATGCCAATGCCCGAGGTAAAGCGATAGTTAACGAAGGCAAGTACGCAGACACAGCCGATGGTTAGGGTGATGATTGCCCAGGTTGGAATGTCCCGTTCCAGATCGGGTTTCATCAAATTGCCGCTGCTCAAGTTGTTGCGTAGTTCAGCTATGGCGGCAACTAGGCCGTAACGTACAGAATACAGGGAGGCAAAGCCGCCGAGCACCATCGCACCAACTCCTACATAGCGAATCTGCGTGCTCCATAGTTCATAGGCACCATCTATCGCAGAAGGAAACTGATCGCCCGAGCCTAGCAAAGGGATGGCAACAATCCAGGAGATTGCACCACCAATAAAAATAAGAATGGCAACATTCAATCTCACGATGAACCCGATGGCGATGAGCATCGGGGAGAGATCGCCGCCGAAATAGAATATGCGTGAACTGAGAACGGTGGCCGCCTCTAATGTGGCAGTGAACACGCCGAATAGTTTTGCGCCTAGGGCCACGCCAGCGCCCAACAATCCGCCAAACATGAGATTCTTCGCCGCGCCCTTTTGTTCGCCAGCCTCTTCATCTTCTTCGCCTGCACGTAACACAGCAGCACAGGCCACACCCTCGGGATAGGCGAGTTCGGTGTTATTGAGGATGAAGACTTTGCGCATGGGAATCATGAATAGGATGCCTAAAAGCCCCCCGGTTAGCGCGATAATAGTTACCGACCAAAAATCGAAGGAATCCCAAAAACCAATCAGGATCATGGCGGGCATGGTGAAAATAATGCCTGCCGCAAGAGATTCTCCAGCAGAGGCGCAGGTCTGCACCTGATTAGCCTCGAGGATGGTGGAATCCTTAAACAGCATCTTAAACAGCAACATAGCCATAACGGCTGCGGGGATAGAGGCGGATACGGTCATTCCCGCTCTCAGGCCGACGTAGACATTCGCGGCTCCCATCACCACGGCCAGAAGTAGTCCCAATACCACAACTCTGAGGGTGATCTCCTTTCTTGCGATCGGTGTTGCTGAGGTGGCGCTAGTGGTATCGGTCATGGCTCGCGTGCTCTTCTTGGGATTAGGATTTGTTTACTATAGGCGAGATTGGCATTGGTGTAAAAAAGGAGGTCACATTCTCATTGGTGGATCTGAGACTAAGTGCAATGAGGTTTATGTAGGGGAGTAAGGGAATGCCGGTATCGGCTATGAAATTGTTGAATCTTTTACTGAGTAGCAGGCCCATGTAGCATTTGTTAGCTATGATGCGCGATGCTATATTCTACTAGCGTCCGATCAGCTTGAGAATCTTCCGCCTGTCTATATAGAGAAGTGCGAGGCTGCTCAACCATACGCCGCAGGCCATGAAGAAGAGCACGCCGCCGTCAGTATTGCCAGCGGCGTCAACGATACGCACCACACCCAGCGGGGTGAATAGATGAAAGAAGATCGCACCGGACATAACCATTAAGCCTGCCAGTGCACCCCAAACCCGTGTCATGGGGATGAGCACTAGAATGGATGCGATGAGTTCGGCGATTCCAGTTACTGTGCCGCCATAACTACTGAAGCCCTCAGCGAAACCTTGTGGTAATCCGATATCTAACATCCAAGTTCCTATGGTGTTGAATATGATTACTGTTTCTTCCGAGCCACTGAATTTGAAGAATAGTGATTGCAGGAATACGAAGGCTATATAGAGGGGCAGGGCCCAGTTCACAACTTTTTTCATTCTGTTTTCGCTCTAGTTCTGCAGGAGTTGCGGCCAGTACCGATTTGCATCTTCGATGAACTTCTCTTTGCCAGCCTTCCACCGCTTACGGATTTTCTCATTATAGTTTAGATACAATTTCCCGTTGTGCACAGTGAATTGTTCTGGGTCTATACTGGCAGTATCGTGCTGCTGCTTAGGGATTGAATATTAGCCTTAGTCAGCACTGGAATACTGTGTCTGTATCGCGCATAATCTGCCGCGATACTCTCTTTTACACAACCCTCGCACTACTCTGTAATGCCAGCTGGAAAAATTTATGTGGTTTAAAAATGCACGCCTGTATTGCCTAAATGGGGTAATCGGCGCATCCCCAGAAGAACTAGAAAAAAAGCTTGCCGAACAAATATTTCACCCCTGCAGCAGTCATGATAAGTCGAAATATGGCTGGATTAGCCCGCTCGGTAAAGAAGGTGAGATGCTCACTCATGTGCAGGGCGACTATATTATGCTTTGCGCACAGAAGCAGGAAAGATTGCTGCCTTCTTCCGTAGTGAACGAAGCTACAGAAGAGAAAGTTGCTGAGCTAGAAGAGCGCCAGGGCCGTAAAATCTATAGGAAGGAAAAACGTCAGATCAAAGACGACGTATTCGTTTCGCTTCTACCTAGAGCCTTCACGCGTAATCAACAAACATTTGCCTATATCTCCGCTAAAGATAATCTAATCGTAGTGAATTCGGCTAGCGCACCAAAGGCCGAGGCATTGCTTAGCTTATTGCGAGAGAGTTTGGGTAGTCTAAAGGTGTCGATACCCGATGCGAACCGCGCGCCTAGTGATGTGATGACGACTTGGTTGAAAGAACAACATGCTAGTGATCAGTTTCTGATTGATGAAGATTGTGAGCTCTACAATCCAACCGATGGCAGTAATATCGTTCGTTGTAAGGGGCAGGATCTATTTTCTGATGAAATACAGAGCCACCTCGAGGCAGGTAAGCAGGTGAAGAACTTGGGTGTTACTTGGAATAGCCTGCTTAGTTGCAGCCTAGGTGATGACCTGAGTATAAAGCGCCTGAAATTTGTTGGAATGAAGCAGGAAGAGGCAAATGAGGAAATCGAAAGTGCTGCACAGAAATTCGATCAAGAGTTTGCGGTGATGACATTGGAGCTATCGAATTTCTTCAAGTCTTTCTTCGCTGCATTCGGTGGTCTTCAAGACCCTAAAAGCTAGTCAACCGCAAAAACTAATTCACAATTACGAATCGAAGGTTACAAGATGATGAAACTCTATGACTATGGACGTGCTCCAAACCCAAGACGGGTAAAAATATTTCTAGCTGAAAAAGGTGTAGAGGTCGAGTTGGTGAATTGCGACATGGCCAAGGGCGAGCACAAGACCCCGGAGTTTCTTAAGAAGAACCCAAGCGGCAAGATTCCTGTTCTAGAATTAGAAGATGGACGTTGTCTGGGGGAATCTGTGGCAATCTGCCGCTACATCGAGGGAATTCATCCTGAGCCTAATCTCATGGGGCGAGACCCGTTTGAGATTGGACATATTGAGATGCGAAATCGTCATATCGAAACAGAGTTTTGGAGCCAGGTTGGCGTGTCTTGGGTTAATGGACCCGTTGTTGCTGCTATGGGAATTTTTAAGCAGATACCCGAAGCTAAGGTGGCAAGCGATGCGAATGTTGCAAAATATTGTGAGCGTCTAGATGCTGAGCTTGCGGCAGCGCCCTATGTTGCAGGAGAGCGATTTACTATTGCAGACATTACGCTGTTAACAGCCATCGATTTCGCGACATCACTTGTTGGATTGACTATTGATGAGTCGAATTCAAATCTATGGCGCTGGCACGCGCAGGTTTCGGCGCGAGACAGCGTAGACACTCAGGGATAATATTTGCACCGTAGGCCGTATTTTACATGCCTGGTTCTGACGCCAGCATGCCGTCGAGTTCTGTCACATAGACGAACAGGGGAATGAGCAGTTCGCTGAATTGACTATGCATCATGTCTCGCACCTCGAGCCAATCTATCCCCCCAGCTCCACTGCCTATCTTCGGTAGCGCGATGGAGCTGATCCTCTCATTTGCTACCAACTTGTTGAGTTTGCGGAAGGTTCTATGCACTGCGATCTTGTCAGGGCGACTGGCTCTCCCAAGTTCTGGGTCGGTCGCCTCGCCGATGATTAGGTTTAAGACTCTTGTAGTACCATTGCCGTGCCATAGCCAAATGTCTCCTGGCTCTGGATTTGTTTCCTCACACCACTCAAGGTATTGGTCGCGCATACTCGGAAATTTATCTTGCAGCTTTCTGGCAAGGCCTCTGGTCATTGGGTCATTGACAGCTACCCCTTGTGCGATGACGTCGGCGCGGCTCATTAGAATATCGCCTTCCACTTCGTAGATCATGGGCTTTGCTCCTTTCTGTTCTTGCCTGGAATTTCTGCATCCATAGCGACTATTGATACAGCTAGCATCGATAAGCGTCTACAAATCTCTTAAGTAGTAATTGTGCCTCCGGTGACTCTTCATTTTCAATAGCAGCAATTAATTTTTCTGCAGAATCGGCAGGAAAATAACCATAGTCCTTATAAATGTTGATGCGTACTGTAAAGCCCTCGGTGTCTGCCTCGGGGTGAAACTGTGTGGCATAGATGTTGTTCTTTACCCGAAACATTTGCACTGGACAGGCATCATTCCCCGCTAGTAAAACGGCTCCGGGAGGCGTGATGTCGCAGGCTTCCTTATGGCCCAATAACACCCTGAATGTTTCGGGAAAATCTTTTAGTAGATGATCTAGTTTCCCTTCGTCGCTGAGTTGGATCGTGGCGCCACCGACGGCTTCGGCATACTTGCCGGAGATAGGGGCGCCCAGATAACTGCCGAGTAAACCGTTTCCGGAGCAGCATCCTAGGAAGGGAAAGTCTTTCGCGATAACAGCGTCGAGTAATTCTCTGAAGCCGGATTCGACTTCTAACTGTGTGGCGGATTTTTTGTCGGCAGGGGTGCTGATATCGAAGGGACTGCCACCAACGATGATTGCGGAGTATTGATCTAGATCGATATCCCGCAGTCCCGACTGCTCAGCACGCAAACGCTGCACCTCTTCATCAGTGAGGTGTCCGTAGCGTTTTATCGCCGCGAGCTCATTATCGGCAGTAGCATCCTCGGGGCGCAGTTGGATGATTAAGAATGGCTTAGCCATATTTTTTTCCTAACTATTCGACTAGCGTTCTGCCAGCTCGTCCAGCCGGAGTGTAAGGTTCGTTAGTACTCCTGCTGCTATCTCAATCTGAGCTGCTACTTGATCGTATTGTCGTTGCTCGATAGCTTCCCTAACACCTGGGATAGTCTTCACCCCATAACCAGTATAGAAGCCCGGTGCATAGATATGATGTTTATACCAAGGACGGCCAGCTAGGCCCTCTTCGCGAATTAGTTCGCGTTCACTGGTATAGATCAAATAGTTCTGACGTGCGCTAGCGGTTGCGCCGCTCATCGCTAAGCTCTGGTAGGCAGCAGCTGAATTTTCGAGATTGGCCAGTGCGTTCTTCAGCGGTGCAAAATTGAAATGTGGCACGCTAGGTTTTGGCAGAGGAGGTCCGAAAGACTTTGTTGGATCTAAGATAATCCCATAGACGCCATCGCGAATGTCTTGGTTGTCGTCTGCAGTCTTTTCACGCATATCATGCGCCAATGTTTCTATCTCTTCGATATATCCGGCAACATTGTCGGTGAATCCCTGAAAGTCGAACGGTAGACGCGGAGCATTCGCAAGACGTAAGGTGGCGCGGCCAGCAAATTGGGCGAGAGTTCGTCCATAAACTAAACCTGGATCGATCCACTTTGTATAGTGTTCATAGGTGTCGTACATCGTGTGATAACTGCCACCTCCGGAATGTCCGCCGAAACTCATATTGGCTGATGCGATGCCAAGGTGCTGAAGGAAGGGAGTATAGTCAGAGCCCGAACCTAGCGGGCTAATTCGCAAGTCGCTGCGATTTCTAGCTTCGTTTCTGATTTTCTCCGAGTTGCCATTAATTCGAATATTTGCTCGTCTTCTTTCTTGGACAGAGACTCCGGTTTGCGGATCTTCAACATCCTTCATGACTTCGTTGAAAAATCGTTCCAATACATGGCTGCCGCCAACATTCACGAAGCCGCGTCCGTTGCCATCAGTGTTCAGATAGGCCACAGCATGCTCCTGCAACTCGTCAGCGTGATGCTCGGCCCATTCGGTAGAACCAATCAATCCTGGTTCCTCTGCATCCCACGCTGCATAGATAATAGTACGTGCTGGAGGATAGCCTGATTGCGCTAATCGACTGACGGCCTTCGCTTCAGCTAGCATAGCCACGATTCCGGATAATGGATCGGCCGCACCGTGATTCCAGCCATCGTGATGATTGCCTCGTATAACCCACTGGTCGGGCATCTCTGTGCCTTCCATGCGGGCTATCACGTTGTAAGCGGTAACCATCTTCCAGTCGAATTCGAGTTTCAGTCTGACCCGTGCCGGGCCCGGTCCTAGGTGATAGGTAATCGGCAATCCGCCGCGCCACTCTTCGGGTACTACTTCGCCGCCCATGGCCTCCAATAGTGGGAGTGCGTCTCGATAGGAGATAGGCAGTACTGGAATCTGCGTTATCGTCGGTGCATCGTTTCGACTCAGTCGCTTTACATCACCGGTTGCACCAACGCCAGGTGTCAACACATCGCCAGGATAGGTGGGCATGTCCATAACGGAGCCGCGTTGCACTCCGCTGTCATTTTTATAGGGCCCGTCGGGATAGACATCACCAGGGCCATAGCCATCGTCTGCGGGGTCGGAGTAGATTAAAGTGCCTACAGCGCCCATCTCTCCTGCGAGTTTGGGTTTGATGCCACGCCAGGAGCCGCCGTACTTCGATATGGCAATCTTGCCGGCGACGCTTATGCCATAGCGCTCTAACAATTCATAGTCGGCTGGCGTGCCATAGTTGACGAAGACCAGTTCAGCTTCCACCTCGCCATCTGTTGAAAAGGCATTGTAGGGGGGGAGCAGATTGTCGGTATTCGAGGTACTGGCATCTCCTTCTACGGGGTCTTCGATGAGGGAGGCAGTGAAGCGATTCGGGGCAACAAGCTCCAGCTCCCGCGTTAGCGGCTCGGGAAACAGCACTTCATACTCTGCAATCTCCACGTCATAGTTCCAGGAGCGCAGGAGCTCTGCTATGGCCTCGGCATTCTCCTTGCTCTTTGGAGAACCGACGTGATGTGCTTCTGAAGAAAAATCCTTCAGCCAGCGATCCATCTCAGCCCTGTCGATAAGCGTATCAAGCTCGGCTTCCATTAGCCGTTGCTGGGCGCTGCTATCTGCGTTGAAGCCGAAAAGGGTCTGTGCGTTACTAATCGAAGCGACAGAAAGTAGGCCGGCTATCGTGAGACAGTGAAAGGCTTGAGTTAGATGCCGAACGGGTGATTGAGAAGAATAGGTCATTGCGCTGCTCCTGAGTATTACTTACAGCATTCTTACATATTCTCGCCAATCGGTGAACGCTTAGCGGGCGTCAGCTACGCCGCAAGCCTACATTGATGCTATAGTGTGCGCCGCCGACTACTAAAGTACTAACAGATTCCTATCACTGAACTTTCTCGTAACTTTCCCGTAACTCTTACTTAACTAGAGCACCGCCGTGGCAATTAAGCCTACTATCTATAAACTGACAGTCTCGCTAAGCGATTTAAATCAGGATATCTACGACTCGCTTAGTCTAACGATCGCACGCCATCCATCGGAGACGATGGAAAGAATGGTGGTGCGGGTGCTGGCGTTCTGTCTGAATACTCGAGAACAATTAGTGTTGTGCAAGGGGCTTAGCGATACCGAAGAGCCAGACATTTGGGCGCATTCGCTAGATGGGAACTTAGAGCTATGGATTGATGTGGGAGAGCCGTCGGCAGAACGAATTAAGAAAGCGAGTCGAAATGCGAAGGAAGTTAAAATTTATTGCTTCAATAGTAAGGCTCCGACTTGGTGGCAGCAGAATGAAAAGCAGCTAAGTAACTTGGCTGCTAGTATTTACCAGTTTCAGTGGGAACAAGTGCAGGCGCTAGCCTCTATTATTGATCGCGGTGTGGATCTCTCAATAACGATATCCGGCGACTCCCTGTTTGTTGCGAGCGAACTGGGCGAATGCGAACTTATTCTACAGCCGTTGCAAGAGATCTCCTGATCTCCATTATTTTATTTAATAGCTCGAAGAGAAACACATGACAGATTCAATAACTAACACGGCCGTTGCTGGTGAAGACGAAATACAGATAGTCGAGTTACTGAAACAGCCGATCGATCTCTATAAGATTCTGAAGTTCGAAGGCTTAGTTGCCAGCGGAGGAGAGGCGAAAGCTGCTATAGCGGGAGGTCATGTAACGTTAAACGATGTTGTCGAAACACAAAAGCGCAAGAAAATTGTTTCCGGTGATATCATTGCGTTTGATGGCGTTCTATACCGTATGCATTGTGATCAAGCGATAGAGCCTGAGAAAACGGATACTCTTGTTAGTAGTGAAAACAATATCGAAGTTGCAGGTAGTGCCAGTGCCAAGCCAGTGAAAAAATCAACAGTGAACACTAAGCGCAACACGTCAGCACCCTCGAAAGCTGGCAGGAAAGCGATAGGAATAAAGAGTTAAGAAACATGACGAACAATGACTGTCTAAGACGAATACGTTACATACTGGATTTCAGCGACAGCAAGATGATTGCCATCTTCGCTCTAGTCAATGTAGAGACCGATCGCAAGCAAGTTTCTGCCTGGTTAAAGCAGGATGATGATGAGGATTTCGAAGAGTTAAGCGATACTTCTTTTGCATCTTTTCTGAATGGCTTGATCATTGCCTTGCGAGGGGAGAAGGAGGGGGAGCCACCACGCGCTGAGACTAAGTTGAATAACAACATGGTGTTTCTCAAGCTTAAGATAGCCTTGACCCTGCAGGCAGAAGATATTCTGAAAATCTTGGAGTCTGCCGGCCAAGAAATAAGCAAGCATGAGCTTAGTGCGTTCTTTAGGCGGCCAGATCACAAGCACTATCGTGAATGCAAAGA
>OLHJ01000157.1_pt1 | contig 25503 bp, 40 predicted proteins | sample 1609491 | NCBI WGS metagenome assembly OLHJ01 (sample SAMN05416861, study PRJEB24817) | seawater metagenome | isolation source: Sea water | place: Canada:Atlantic | collected 2013-11
GTATAGAGGTAGTGATATAAAGAGTATAGTAGAGAGTATTGAGGTAGTTATTAATAGTACTACTATAAGTAAAAAAGAAGGCTTATTAGTTGAAATTCCAAATAAAAAGGAAGAAAGTTATCAACAAACTATCTTTACGCATGATAGGGTGAAGGATGCGATGCCTTACGGTGAAGAGTTTGGAAAGGCTTGGATCAACTGGAGGGTTTATTTACGGGAAGCCTTTAACTTACACCCGCCTGTACAAAGTCAGTTAGCACAATTAAAAGAATTAAACGATCTAAAAGATGAAAGAAGAGCAATCGAAACAATCAATCAGTCCATTAAGAACAACTACCGAGGGTTGTTCCCTGGTAAACAGCAAGGAAGAAAAGGCACTAGCCTTGATGCAGACAAAGCAAGGTCTATTATCAATAAGAAGTTCGGAGCTGACGGTTAAAAATGCGCACCAAGGAACTCAGGTAACTATTGCAAGGAAGGATAAAGAGCTGTACACGCATTTATACGGGTCAATTTTAAAGGTTCGTTATTCCGTGGATGCTAACAAAGGCTTGGACGAAGAAAGTGCCTCAGAAACGCTTGATATGCTTTTAAGGGATTTCTACTACTTGAAGTATGAAGAGTTCCTTTTGATATTCCGGATGATGTCTGATGGAAAGTTTGGTAACTTCTACGAGCGTTTAAAGGCTGCGGAGTTCACACGGTGCTTTGAAGAGTACGACAGAGCAGATAATAGGCTTGAAATGTTTGTGAGTTTGAATAAGTCAATTAATATTGATACCTTGCCACCGAAAGAAACGGAAGCGGAGCAAAAAGCTATGTACGATGAATGGTTAAAGAAGAACAGGGAAAGGTTGGAAGGTGATAGCCTAGAGAAAGAGAAAGAGCGTAAGTATCAAGAAATAAGAGAATCATATAATTCAAAGTAAATGGAACACGAATTAAATTACCTATCGAATAAAATCGACGAATTAGAAACAGAGGTTTCTTACTACAATAGAGAAGTAGCAAAAACTGAAAGTGAGCAAAAAAGAACTGATATAAACAATATCCTTGAGCGAAAAGAAACCGAATTAGAAATACTTGAAACCATATTGAGTGTATTAACTGAATACTCACTGACATAGTATTTCCTAAAAAAAATGAAAACATCCTTAACAATTTCACTTATACTCCTCGCCTCATTCTCTTACGCACAATGCCCTAGCGATGTTTGTCAGGATGCTATTGAAGTGCCTAATCAAACGCCTGAAGCATTTTGTAACTACGACTGCGAAGAGGACTTTAACCAACCGTGGGATGGGTGGTGGCATTCGCTATTCCCTTGTCAATACTATAATTATGACCAGTGGTATATAATAGAGGTTCAAGTTGGTGGTATGATTCAATTTCATATCGAAAGCGACTATAACACGATTGAAGAGATTGGCGTAGATGGTGAGTACGAAGGTGTGGTTATGGATATATGGGAAGGTGACGATTGCTCTAGTATTGAATTCCTTTGGGGTACTCAATGCTATTGGATGACTGATGAGGTTTACTACATCAATCCTCCTGAATTCAATCCGAGTAGACAGGAGTGGAACTTCACAATAGATTTAGATCCTGGCACTTACTTTATAAACGTTGACGGCTTTGGGTATTCGGTAGGGTGTGGCGAGTGGTGGTGGAGTGAGCAGATACTACTTGGGCAGACTATTGCGGAGTATTACGGTGCTGAAAAAGTCCAGTATATTCGCAAATATACTGGACAAAATTACAACGTTTTAGGGCAGCGGGTTAGACAACTTTTAGAATAAAAAAATAGTAGCGACTTGCTACATAAAACTATAATGAGATGAAGAAATTAAGCTGTGTTTTTTATTTAGTGTTAGTTGCCGTTTTTATCGGTGGTTGTACTGAATACGGACAAGATTACAAATACACCTATACAGTAAAGGTGACTTACACTGATAGTGCAGTGGATACGCTTGTATTTGGTAGAGAGAGTTTTAACGGAAATCCTGTTTTCGTTTATTTGAAAGTAAGTGAAAGTAATTTACTGTCAAGTGGTTGTGTTTCACCTTGTTTAACCATAGGGTGTGGCTTATATCAAAAAGCGGTTACTTGTGGAGTTAGGAATTATGAAATAATAGATACGGTTAAGGTGGCTATGAATAGTAAAAATTACGACTTATGAGTAAAAGAGTTAAAATAAACTTTGAGAAAATCAACAAAGGTAATTATGAAATAATACCGCCTGAAAAAATTGCAGAGACTAATGCAAGGATAAAAAAAACCATGAAGGAATTTAAAAGGTGGAAAATATAAATGATAAGAATAGACACGAAACCCCTAAGCGTTAACCAATGTTGGCAGGGTAAAAGATTCAAGACTGAGAAGTATAAATCCTATGAGCGTTTACTACTTTTCACGTTGCCGAAGATTGTAATACCTGAAGAGGGTGAGCTATCGGTATATTATGAATTCGGCTTTTCGTCTTCAGCTTCCGACATTGATAATCCTATAAAGCCATTTCAAGACATCTTACAGAAGAAGTACGGATTTAACGATAGCCGTATTTGGAAGATGGAAGTTGTAAAGGTTAAAGTTAAGAAGGGCGAAGAGTACGTTAAATTTCAAATCAAAGAACGATGATAAAAATACTTAACCTATACGCCTGTTTAGGTGGTAATAGGTATAAATGGGATGAGGTCGCTGATATTGAAGTTACTGCTATTGAGCTTGATCCTGAATTAGCTAGAATGTATCAAGAGCGTTTTCCAAAAGATACCGTAATAGTTTCGGATGCTCATCAATATCTATTAGATCATTATAAAGAATTTGATTTTATATGGTCTTCACCACCTTGCCCTTCACATAGCAGGGCTAGGTTTTGGAATAGCAGTAACTATGACACTACAATAGATCCGATTTATCCCGACCTAAAACTTTACGAAGAGATATTATTCTTGGATAATTACTTTAAAGGCTTGTATGTAGTGGAAAATGTAATCCCTTATTACACTCCACTTGTTCCTGCACAAAAAAGAGGGAGGCATTTATATTGGTGTAACTTTAAATTGCCTGAATGCTTAACAGATAGAAAGGTTAAGATTGGACAAGGTAAAAGCGAAATACAAACATTATCTAATTTTCATAATATAGATCTTCCCTTATATAAGGGTCTTCAAAGAAAGGATAAGATAGCAAGGAATTTAGTTGATTATGAAGCGGGAAAAACTATATTAGAGTCGGCTTTAGGAACTCACCAAAAAGAATCAAACCAATTAAAAGCATTCTAAATGATAAAAATAATAACCTGCCACCACTACCGTCACGATTGCGCTGAACTATTTTACTTAGGTGTTGACCGATTGCAAAAGAAGATGTATTCCATTCAAGTCTACGCAGCTATTACTAAAGGTGATGAAAAGAGTATAGAGATAGCAAAAAGGAATGGGGCTTTGATTGTTGAGACTGAAAATAAACCTTTGGGTAAGAAGTGGAATTCAGCGTATGAGTTGGCGAGTGATAACTTTGGGGAGGCAGTTGTTATTATTGGTGAAGATAATATAATAAGTGCTGATTTGTTTTGGCAGTTTAATTTTTCTAGTGCCTCGTCTAAGGTTTTTGGCTTCAACTCCTGCGCTATGATTGACACCGCAACAGGAAATGTAAAGCGTTGGACTTACGAAGATGACCAACGGTTAATTGGTGCGGGTAGAATGTTTGAACAACCTAAACCCCTCATCATCGGTAAGCCTGTTAGACAAATTAAAGTAGGTGACTTCGTTATCCCCGCAGGGAGAGAAACAATAATCCAATCACCAAGTGATAACGGGAGAGCTTTTGTAAAGACTAGAGAAGTTTACGCCCTTTGGGATAATAACCTTAACAGCGGTTTGGATCGTTCAAGTGAGTTAACCCTAGCGTTAATGGGATACCAACCGATTCAATTTGCAGATGATAAGATTCACGTCTTAGACTTTAAGACAGCCTCTAACATCCATCCTCATTCTGAATTTAAAAACTACCCCGACTACAAAGAAGATTGGAAATGGTTTTTAAGTGTGGAAGAAAAAGAGTACATTGCAGAAAAATGGAACTTATGAAAAACTTTAGAATTGATTTAGACAAGGTAGTATTTTGGCTTTTAGTCATAGGAATATCCTTAATTGTTTTCTCTTTAAAATCAAAAGCGCAAACACCTTTGTATCAGCATCAGCTTTACAAGGTGGTTTATACAGATGGAACGGTAGGAATAAACACAACAGGGCAAAGCCTCTCCTATCTATTAGGGAGCTATGGAGCAACTTCAACGGGGCTAGATGTGGCAAGTGTTGCAGATATAAACGGGGATAGTGTAGTTAATATCGCTGACCTTCTTGAATTCTTAGGACAATACGATAATGTGCTATATAACGAAGCGCAGTCTAATTGCGGAAACGTTAGCACTTTTGACTGTTGGTATATTAAGATAAATGATATGCCTGATTTATTTCCTGATGGAATGGTTGTTTGGGGTGTGTACTATCATCCTGGATTACCATTTAGGGAGGTATACACAAGCGTTGGTACATGGTGGTGGTTTGAAAATCAATAGAAACATGGAAAAGATAACCGTAGTAATTCCCTACAATAAAGACAGGGGATACCTTCAACAAGCAATCGACAGCGTTCATAGCCAAACCCTTCCGGTGAAGTTAATACTTCAACACGGGGATTATAGTTGTGCTAAGAATCTTAGCGATGCACTTGAAAGGGTGGAGACTGAATACTATTGTGTCCTTGCCGAAGATGATTTTCTAACGCCTACCTTCGCTGAAAAGTTCTTAAGTAAGATGGACGTAGCAACGATGTGGGATAAGGAGTTAGATTTAGTTTTTGGTGATGGTATCCATGTAAGAGATGGACACATGAAGGTATATAAGGCTTCTTATATTAATCACGAGGAACTACTGAAGCATAACACTATTCACGGCGGGGCTGTTTTATACCGTACTGAATCGGTTAGAGAAGCAAGAGGGTATGACGAGGCTCTTAAATTAGCTGAAGAATACGACTTACACCTTCGCATGAGTAAACTAGGGATGAACTTTGAATACCTAGAGGAATCGCTTTACTGTTATAGGATTCACGACTCAAACAAGAGCAGAAGGACTAGGGAGAATAAAATTGAGAGAGCTAAATTAGTTAACGAAATAAAGGAGAAGAACAGATGAAAGTAGCAAGTATCGCAACGTATGCGGATAGGTTAGATGTGTTAATTGATGCGGTTGCGTCTTTAGTTGAACAGGTAGATATTGTTCAGATATATTGGAATGGTGACTTACCTAGTGATAGTGCTGCTCACGATGTTTGGTGTAAGATTGTTGGGGGTTTAAGTTTCGATAGGTGTGGAAGGATTAAACTCACACAAGTACATGACCGTGCAGACCTTTCAAAGTTCCTTGCCATTTGGGATTACCCCGAAGCAACAATATACACCTGTGACGATGACCTTATTTATCGTGATGACTACATTAAAAACCTGTACAGCAACTTGTACTACGATCACTTTATAGCTGCTGACGTTGTTTCTTTAGGCGGTAAGATCATAGGAGATGGAAGGAACTTTAAAAAGAATCAAGACTACCGGACTTGCTTTAATAGAAGGATTCATTGCACGGGAGAAGTTAGAAGTAGCCGTGACCACATGGATTCAGATCAATTCATGTTTTCAACGAAGATAGACGTGCCTCTTTCGGGTGTGTCAGCGTTCAGCGCAAAGAAGTTCCAGGATTGCAAGATTGATGACAAGTATAAATTTGCTGCTGATGTTCAACTAGCTAAATGGGTAGCTGATTTAGATCTTGAATGTAAACGTGCTTGGAACTTTAAGTTGCAGATGGTAAAGATTAACGAGAAGATGAATGGTAAGGATACCATCTATAACAGCTACACAAAGAAGCAAGGAAGGAATTTGTATAAACTTGTAAAAGAATTTGCAAAGGTGGATTCTTAGCCTTATCTTAGATAAAAATTAACGAAATGGTAAGAACATTAGAAACACAACAAGTTAGTAAGCCGAATGATAACCCCGCTTTGGTGGAGTATGAAACGGTACAGCATGAGGTAGAATACACTCAGAAAAAAAACAAGGAAGGGCTTATTCATCCTTGCTTTTTCCCTGAACTTTCTATTAGTACTTTAGAAGAAGATTATTTTCTAGAGTCAATTGAATTAAAATTACATGACTTATTTTTATTTAAAGTTAAAGAAAAACATCATCTAGACTTTGAAATGTTAGAGTCTAAGAGTGGTTTTTTAGTCTATTGGAGTACAGGAGAGAAGTCAGTAAAAGGAATCGTAGTAACGCACGATGAAATTGAAAAAGTAATTCAAGAAGGTTTAAATAAATACGTAAGAGAATATGAAGACGATTACCGTTGAAATGGCGAAGGCTCTAAGCCTTTTCCAAAGTAAAGCACCTAAGATAGAAATGGACTCTAATGTAGAGTTTAACAAGGTGAAGTTTAACTATGCGACACTAGGGAATATCCTTAACACTATTCGCCCTATAATGAAAGAGGCGGGGTTGTGTGTGTCGCAAGTTATTGAACATGAGTCAAACACGATAAGAACAATCTTAATCTGTGAAGCTGATGGTAGTTATATTGAAAGCTCTGTACCTATCAAATTGACTGGTGCAGCGAAAGAGATAGGAGCTTTAATAACCTACCTTCGTAGATACTCAATAGTTAGTATATTGGGAATCATTGCGGAGGATGATAACGACCACGAAGGAACGGCTGTATCTGAAAAGGCAGCACCTTCAGAGAAGTTCTACAAGGAAGCTATTGAAAGAATCTTAGCAGGGGAAGAGCTTATCCTTGAAAAGATGCTAGGAGCTTTCACCCTTAACGCAACACAAATACGTGAATTAGTTAACGCAGAAAACTTAATCAATGAGTGAGATAATAGGAAAAGTACACCACGTAAAAGAGGTGCAAGAGTTTGATAGTGGCTTTAAAAAGCAGGAGTTTATCGTTGAAACGAAAGGCGAATACCCCCAACAAATCAAATTGGAACTCCTTAAAGACAAAGCAGGAGCAATAAAGCAAAGCGATGTTGGTAAGGTGATTACAGTACACTACAACCTTCGAGGGAATGAGTATAACAGTAATTGGTACGTTAACCTTATAGCTTGGAAGTTTGAATTAGGGAAGGAGAATGAAGTCGCTCCAATTGGAACACCACCGGAAGGAACTGATGAAGAAGGAAAGACTTTACCCTTTTGATTGTAGATACTGAAAAATTATTCTTTGAAAAGCAAAGGGCAGCATTAGCTGCCCTTGCTTCGTTTGACGTGGATCAGGTTGTCTACGGTGGTGCTGCGGGTGGTGGTAAGTCTTTAGTCGGCTGCGCATGGCAAATTCTTAGGCGTTTAGCTTATCCAGGTACAAGAGGGTTAATAGGTCGAAGTAAGTTGAACACGCTGAAGACTACAACCCTACGCACCTTCTTTGAAACTGCCAAACGTGACTTTGGTATGAAAGCGAATGTTCACTATACTTTCAATGGGCAGTCGAATATAATAACCTTTTACAACGGATCAGAGATATTCCTGAAAGATTTATTCGCTTATCCTAGTGATCCTGAGTTTGATAGTTTAGGCTCTTTAGAGATTACAGATGCTTTCATTGATGAGATCCCGCAAGTAAGTTTTAAGGCTTGGAACATTGTTCGTTCCCGTTGTCGGTACAAGTTAGATGAGTTTGGGATAACCGGCACCGTATTAGGAACGTGTAACCCTGCAAAGGGATGGGTTTATAATGAGTTTTATAAACCAAGTACAGAAGGAAGGTTAAAGCAAGGCAGGGCGTTCATTCAATCTTTACCAACGGATAACCCTCACCTGCCAAAGTCTTACATAGAGACAATGAAGAGCCTTCCTGAAGCTCAGAGGAAGCGACTACTTGAAGGTAATTGGGATTATGACGATAGCATTGATAGAATGTTCAATTATGATGATCTTCTAAGAATGTTTAGAGATGAAAGGATAGGAGATGACAAATACATCACCGCTGATATTGCTAGGTTTGGAAAGGATAAGACGGTTATCGCTTCATGGGAGGGCATGACTTTAGTTGAAATGGTAGAGATGTCTAGTAATTCCATTCCTGAAGCTGTTGCTGAGATACGAACTATGCAAGAGAAACACGGTGTAAGGCTTTCTAATATCGTTGTTGATGGTGACGGTATCGGTGGGGGTGTTGTGGATATAATGAAATGCCGTGACTTCGTTGGAAGTGGTAGACCTTTACACAATAAGAATTGCAAAAACCTACGTGCAGAGGGTTACTTTAAGTTGGCAGAGTTGGTGGAATCAAATTTAATGACTATACTTGTTGAGTCAAAGAGGGAGGATATAATGAAGGAGCTAGACGCAACTAGGAGGCATAAGCCTGACTTAGATGGGAAGCTGCAAGTTATTAGCAAGGATCAGATAAAGATTGCTAACGGTGGGAAGTCTCCCGATTATGCTGATGCTATAATGATGCGCACCTTCTTTGAATTAAGACCTAACTATGGGCAGTATGGAATCGGATAGAAATGGCAACTTATAAAAAGAACGAACTTGAAAGCCGTATTAAGTTATCAAAACTTCAATACGATGAGCTTAATAACAAGCGTATTGCTATTGAGGAAGAGATGAAGAAATGTAAGGCATGGACGGAGTATCTAGTTACGCTTAGTAAGAATCAACAAAGGATGTTTTGATAACGTATTGGCTATGCTGACGTTGTGAGGCACGAATGCAATATATACCGTGTTATATTTTAGTGCGAATTATTAACAAATAAATTAAATAGAAATGAAAATTACAGTAAACGAAGAAAACACAATACAACTTGAAGAAGTATTTAACTCTGTTGTATTAAAAACAAGTGACGGTGAAGAAATGGCTATTTGTATGAGAGATAGTGGTTTTGAGTTCAAATACCAGGGTAAATGGTACTTTGCTAAAGAAGGGTATATTGAGCTATTTAATTTAAGTGTAAGAGGTAATCCGCTTGTTGACCAAACACACCAAGAAGAAGGAACTGTTTGTGCTAATGTACCTAAAGACTAGCATTAAATATAATGAAAAAGCTATGAAGCGTATGAGGAACGAATATGATTTTATAGCGGATGTTAGCAACCGCTTTTGGACTGACCACAAAGGTAGAAAAGTAGAAATATCTACAATGTCTGATAAATGGCTAAACAACATTCGCAAAAAAGTAAAAGACAAAGAATTAAGACAGCCGATACTTGATGAAATTAAACGTAGAAAATTAAAACGCAAGTCTAATGGTTGCTAACGTTGAGTATATGAAATGGGTGGTATCGTACCAGTGCGGTAAGGGTTTGGAAATTACCTTGCTTTAGACGAAGAATACAGTTCAGCAACGAACACCACCTTTTTTTATATACATTGTTATGTGCTTTTTTAATTGCATCATAACAGTCGCTCGTGGAGTTATGGCGTGAATTAATTACTCATCCTGTCAATAGTTCCCTGCTTATCTTTACTCCCTTTAGAACTTCCAAAGAAGTATGAAACTATGTCCTTGAAAGAAGCTGAGACAATACCTAGAACGAAGTAGAATAGATCCTCGTTATCTTCAGGTGGTGATTGGTAAGCGAGGAAGATCAACACGAAGATAAAGGACAGAACCACCACACCGCCGACAATGTAAACCATGTAATCGGTCTTACCTGCCTTCGCCATCTCAACACGCATCTGCCTTGCGTTCTGCTTATCCTGGAGGTATATATTTTCAAATTCAAGCTCCCATTCCCTACGGTGCATTTCAAGCTCTGCAAGTAATTCTTTTGCCCTATCGTTGTACTTTGCCCGTTCTTCAACTTTACCACGTACAGTATCAATAACATCACCAACCTTACCGCCTGTGATAACGCTGTCAGCAATGTCAAGAACGTCAGGAATAAACTCTTTAGCCTTGTTTAGAAACTTACCAAAGCCGGTGTCCTTAAACTTCTTCCTGTCTTTTACTTGCTTGTTCCTACCCATAATACATTGCGGTCTTTGTTAGGATCGTCATCAACATGGATATGTTTATTGTAAACGCCTATCCTTGTGAATCCTGCTTTCAATAGGTGCATGAGAAGGATAAAACGTTCCCTTGAATCTGACATACTTATATCAACGGCATGACCTTTTATATGCGCTGAGTCTTTTACCCCTCCAATGTCGTTATTATGATTGATAGTGCTGTAACCTCTAGTCACATGGATAGCTTTACCGTATGAAGTCCTTGCCCTTTGAATCTTATCAAGCGTCACCTCTTGCATTGAATCTCCCGAATTTTCTAAGTCGGGGCTATCAAATTCATGCCTTGAAAAGTTGGGGTATAAGCTCCAATCAATCATGTTAGCTTGTTTTCTTCTCTAACATTGAGAAAATTAATTTAGCATCGAAGGAAGTATTATTATCGCTTACCTGTGAAACTGTAACTTTAATGTCTGAATTCTCTTCTAGTCTTATAGTTTCATTTTCACCTATAACAGGAGCAGAGTTTGTAATCTTGTACCGCCTTATATTTCTCCAAGCACCGTTAAGAGGTCTGTATCTTATGGCTACAATTGCACTACCGTCTGATCCGTTTGTCCTACCCATTCCTATTCTGAAATCCTGACAAACTAAAAGTTGATCTTTTGGGATTGTAAATACACAACTTAAAGTTTGACCGGATAATTCAGGTATATCTGCGAATACAACTGAAGTGGTAGTTTTAGCTCTAACGATGATTTCACCAACATTTGTTTCTACACTTCCTGCCGTTAATATATAAGCCCTATTTAACCTCCACCATGTGTTAAGTGAATTAACTGGTGTCGTTCCATTAAGGTCTAAATCTTCTGATTCGTATTCTGTGCTTTCCGGTGTTTTTAAGCCAATAATACGAATAGTATAACCTCCCGTTCCCCCGTCTTTATCTTCTGTTGAATCGCTAAAAATCTCCACTACTTCAGGCGTGAAGCCTACGGGTTGACCTGTGTAAAGACCTCCCCCTGATGTAATATCTTGCGGTACTGAACCAGGGTCTATCTCTATGTTAAACCCGAACTTCGTGCCTACTACGAAATCTGTGTTGTTGCCTATTAATGTCTGAAATTGTATGTCGGTTGTTGCGCTCATTATTATTTTGTTTTATTTTCTTCTGAAAAAACTATTTACTAATCTGTCTAAAATACTCTTACCGTTGTAGACGAAGTATAACGCTATCTGTTGCCCGAATAAAGTTGATAGTGATGGAAGCCATAACTTTAATGTGTTCCATTCGTTATACTCACACATAACGGCTGTAATGTATCCGAAGTAAACAGACACAAGAGCAATACCTATCCATTGCCAAATACTATATTTTTTCTTCATCATCATCTCCATTCCTACCTTGCCAATAAGCCCGAACAATATAGCTGAGGCGTATGGCATTGACTTTAAAAACAAAGCCCTTAACTCCATTAAAAATCCCTTCTCTTCTATCATTTGTAATACCTTCTTACGGATAAATAAGTAATAAGCAATAAAAATACAATGTCATTCCATCCAGTAACCGTTGGCGTAAAAAAGAACTCATCCAAAACCTCTGAAAAGGTAAGGATGATAGTTGCGTCAACAATTATCTTTAGGTACTTAGTCGTTAGGTGTAACCTTAAACCGGAAACAATTAAAAGAAACGACAACGCAGAAAATACCATATACACGTTGGTGTGAATAATAGGATCGTCAAAGAAATATCCGCAGTAACCTGCAAGTATTCCTAAGACTATTCCTAGCGTTATCGTAATCTCTTTCATCGCTTAGTGATGTCTTTAGGTCGTGACCCTGAGATATGGAATCCTACAACCTTGCTAGAGTCAACCACATAAGTATTCTCGTCAACGTCAACGGTAAATTCAGCGGTTGCTTTTAATAGCCCAATGACTTCCCCTTGACAAGTTTTCCCCGTTTCTCTTTTCAATGGAGCAATAAGATCGCCCTCAGAAATAAAGTCCATCTTCTGATGTTCTACTAAGCAAAGGTTAGTTCCTTTTTTGAATGTGATTTTCATCTTGTTTATTTTGGTTTTTGGTTTTTTCTTCTTTTAACTTCAATCTAATTTGTACCTCTAGTCGCTCCCGACTCCACACCTTTCCCTTAGCCATTGCTATACGTCCATCGTGGTATTTCCCTATCTCTTCTACCACCCGAAACTGTTAAGCCCGACTGATTGAATACTTCGGCACTTGTTGGTGGTCTATCCGGTGCTGTGTTACTGTTGTACTCAGGGAGCGATGAGCCGTTAACACATAACCAATCTACCATCCGCTTGGTGTAATACGCTGCGTTGTCTCTAGCTGCGTTTATTTCACGATTGAGGTCTACCTGTTCAATTTGGTTTGTTTCGTCATTGGTGCGTATCTGAGGGGCTGCGTTATCCCATCTAACATACAGTCGAGGGAGTAAATCCACGAGCGTCCACCATGTTAAGCATTTGCGAACGTAGTCATCAACAAGAGTTTCATATAACCCCGTTAAAGTTCCTGCATCTGCATCGGCTTTACACTTATCAAGAAGAGCATCGCCTAACCTTGCTCCAATATGTTTATCCTGTGCTAATAGGACGGCAGGTTGTATAAGCTCCGCATCTACGGCATCGGTTAAAAAGGTGTAGTCCTTAATGTAGTTTTCGTCAATTAGTAGTATCTCTGCCATGATTATGCGTTTTTAATTGAACCCTTTGATTCCGTTTTAATTGGAGCTATACCCTCATCACCATTTTGAGGTACAAAAGGAACGTTACCAACTCTTTTACTGTTTCTCATCCCTCTTTCAGTCTTTGCGCCTTTCGGTGATGGTGGTAAGAATTGCCCGTTTTCATTTCTTTTACGGAAGAAAATAAGCCTTTCCCAATGGTGATGACAATAAGCACCGCCCTTCCATTCAAATAGGTCATAAGTAGTTTGACCCTGTGGGGCAAATTGTCCGTTTATAGAACTATTACCACTCATATCGTCAATATCCTCTTTTCTAAATATATATCCTCTTTTTGATAGTCCGACCATATCAACACAAAATGACCTAGACCTTCCCTTGCCTTGATTTATACTCCTAGAGTAACGGTATCTTAGTTTGTAAAGACCCTTATCACCGAATTTAGAGCGTTCACCTGGATGAGCGTATATGCTTGGATTACCTGCTAACTCAGTATTCGCCCCCGCCTTTTCTAAAACACTATCAAGGGTGATACCTTTCTCGTCTTCATGCGTTCCTGCATTTTCTATGAGTATTAAAGACCATCCATCATCCTCTAAGTCGGCAATCGTTTCACTAAAAGGTGTTAAGCCGTCAACGATAGCTTTCGCCCAATCATCAGTTAGTTCTAACTTTTTTTTTTGCTCTCCCATTTCTACCTTGTCGGGAAACATCTCTTCAGCACTTTTATCATCAAAAGCAAGTAATGAAGAAACTAAGCTCCTAGCTTGTGAAGGTGTTATAACTCCTAGATTGTAATCGGTAAGGATCTCACGTACTTGTGCAATCTGCCCTTGGTCGTAAGATAGATCCGTGTCTGTCTCTCCATCCTCATCAATCATACCCCAATCAGGAACAACACCAACCGCACTAAGAAGCGGTGAAAGTTCTTTTAATATCAACTTCCTGTCAGGGAATATAACCGACTCATCCATTTGGCGTTGAGCCTCTACCGTTTCATTTGCGTTATTACCAAGACCACCACCGTCACGAACACCGAAGAGGATTGGATTTGTAACCCTGTGACCTCGCATTATTTGGTCAGTAGTAAGTTTACCCACATACTCATAAAGTGAATGCTGATCCGCAGGAGCCATTGGCGTAATGTCGGGGGCATCTTCAGAGCCACCACCCGAATATAATGTTATTGCCTTTCCTGCGTTCTGTGTACCGCTTAAACGTCTATCAAGGCTTCGCTGTACTTCGTTCCTTTCCTCTAGGTTTGGAACACCGTTCTTAAATGAAACGATGAAGGAAGGGAAGTAACCGTTAGCAAGTTGATTATTGTGTAGTTCTGCTAGTCTTATCTCAGCTTCAATGTAATCAATACAACCTTGATAGGTTGGTGAAGGATACCATTTACTTCCAGGGGTTGTTCTCTTTAAAACTAAAACGCTTCTGCTTTCCTTTCCTGAAGGGTTAAAGTTGGGTATAAATTCGGGTGCGTACTTATCCTTTCGGTAGTTTGACCAATCTTGTGAATACCAAATACCATCAACATCTTCCTCCTTCTCATCTGAATACCCTAGACGAGAATCTTCAGAGGGTATGTGTCGAAGCTCTAGAGGCTCATCCTTGGCATTTCTAATGATTTCGATATATCCTATACCGTGAAGGTAGAAGTCTAGTATAACACTCTCTAAAATGTCGTTAAACTGTAAGCTCTTAATCTTTTGGTCTCCACCTTCAATTGCAGAACGTATGCCGTCACCTAGAATCATTTGCACCATCGTAACGCTTATGGTGTGATGGGTGTTACCTTTCTCAAATAACCCTACAATATAGTCGGGGTAAAGGTTTTCTTCACCACAATCAATCCACTTACCGTTGCGGTGTGGTTTCTCTACCTTATGCGTTGGCTCGTATTGGCTTAGATTAATAGATTCTATCGAGTTCTTTAGCTTATCCGGCATAGCTCTTAAATGTTGGTTCAGGCACGTTATTAGCCTCAAATGTTTCTGTTGGGTTTCCTACCCTTAAAAGTCCTTGTTCTACTATTCCCACAACATCAGCATCCATAGGATCTAAATTAGTTGCGCTGTTCTGTCCATAAATATAATAGTTAAAGATACCATTAATGTCAGAAGGGATTAATACGTTGCCACTTGTCGGAGCGTCTGCATCTGTATCAATATAGAATGCGGTGTATCTTGAATTGTCTGTGTCTATTTCACCGATTAAAGCGTATTCAATACTTCCTAATGCTTGGTAAAAGATGATAAGGTAGTCACTAAAGGACTCGTCCAGTAATGCCCTACCTTGGTAAGCAGTCGTGTAAATCTTCTGCCCTGAAGTGTTAGGAAGTAGTGTTATCATAAGTAGAAATAAAGGGGAGAAAAGATCTCCCCCTATTTAGTTATGTTGCGTAAGCAGGGCTTACTGTTACTGTTCCGAAATTGTCAAAAGGTACTGATGTGTACGCTTCTAAGAATGGTGCGCTTTCAGGTTCATCACCTGAGAACGTTAGATTGTATCCTTGAAGATCTCCCAACGTTACCCCACTTGCAGCTTCTCCCGCTGTCAAATCAAGTCCGTTCTGAAGTCCTAAAGCTATAATCTTTGCGGGTGTGCTTGAAGGTGAGTTATGTCTAATGAAAGCAACTACTCTATTACGTCCTACCTTTTCCATTATCTCCAAACGCTTCGCAGCGGTTAGGTTCTTAATGACAAGGCTCAACTCCTGCACGAAGTGGTAAGAACCACCTTCATCGTAGGTTGCTGTATCTGTGTAAGAACTTAGATTCTTATCCAACTCATAACGGTATATCGTCATCGTAGGCAAAGCCTCTATTTCATCAGTCGTTACATCAAAAGCAATGTCAGCAGCGACAACATCCGAAAGGGCTGCAAACAGCACTTCCTTCACACCCCCTACACCGTCCTTGCAGTCAAGTTCAAAACCTTGTGTTAAATTACATGGCATATTTTTAGTGTATTAAATAAAGGGGGTTGCCCCCCTCTAAAGGTTTATGATTCGATGTTTACTCCTGAGAGTACAATCTGAGACTCATTCGTTACAGTTGTACCACCTGAATAAACAGCGTTGATACGAACATTCTGATCTCCTAAAGTCTGAGAAGTATCTACAATCTGAAGGTTTGTCTCGTCGCTAACTAGGTTAGTTCCAAAGTGTAAATCGTCACGCTTTGCAATAACAATGAAGTTATCAGGAATACCTGTGGCAACGTTGATCTTATAACCGTCAATTCTAAGCTCAGGAGTGTTTCCGTACTCAAAACCGTTATAGTCATTAGAAACCGCTTGACGGTAGAACTGTGCTGTCTTCGTATTAATGAAATACTCAAAGTCATAGTTACCTATCATCGGATCAGTCATTCCTGCCTGTGCAAGTCTAAACTGTGCCAACACATTCGCAGCGGTGATAGCTGAAATGTTCGCTTTAATAGTTCCCGCAAGTCCATCAAGAACTGTAAGTAAACCATTAAATCGTGTATACGCTGATACATAAGTCCCCGTATTAAGATTCCCTTGCCATAGGTTAAGCTCCATAACTTTAGAAATTTGCGCCCCTGCTTGTTCCTGGAAGGCTGTATCCCATTCGTTAGGAATCTGTGCGTCAATGTAAGATCCTGATCCTGTTTGGTCTTCCAACCAAGTAGAGAAGAATATAGCCTTACAAATCTTCATGTTAGTCATCAACCGAGTAGGTGTGATAACACGCTCTACTGTTGCTGATGTTCCTGCGTCTGTGAAGTCACATCCATACGCTTGTACAATGTCTTCATCAACGGTTAAAATAGGAATGTTTAATTCATACCTCGTTCCTTCGTGAACGTTTACTAATCCTTCACGTAGTGAGGGTGCAGCCAAAATTACTGGCTTCATTATTTCGCTAGGTTTCCCTGCGTAGTTTGATGTCCAAGTTGTTGCCATCTTTCTTGTTGTTTTTTATTGGTTGTTAATTATGACAAACTTGCCATGTATTTGATGTAATCTTTTGAAGAGAGTTCCTTAACTTCCGCTTCCGAGAGTTTCACTACCTCTTTTTTCTCCTTCTTAGTGACTGATGCAGCCATAGGAATTTTACTTACGACCTCTTCCAATGCTACACGAGCTTCTTCAGATTTAGATAATTGAGTTGTTAACTCTTCAATCTTCGTAGCTGTATCCGTTGAACTTGTTGCAAGTTCTTGGCTAAGCTGTAAAGCGTCATAGATGCCCTGCGCTAATTCTGCGAGGTCTGCCTTAGTTGCGTACTCAGGCTCTGATGCCATTTCCTCTTCCACTGCCTTCTCTTGGATAGTAGAAACAACGCCGTCAGCGACTACGACTACTGAGCCGTTTTCAAGTTTATGTTCTCCATCGGGTGCGGGGATAATATCTTCCCCTTCCTTAATGAAAACAGAAACGCCCACCGCAAATGCTTCTGCATCTGTGTAGACAATAGTGCCGTCCTCTTTAGCTTCCTGAGCCTCTAGTTTAACGGCTTCCTTTTCCTTGTCTTTAGACAGGAATAGGGAGAACTTATCTAAGGTCGTTTTGATACGCTCCTCTAAAGTTGGTTTTTCCATTGTTAATTTTTTTGATTATTAATTAGTATTCCTTACTATGTAGTGGCATTTCATGTGGTTATATTTGTTAAAGAGAAAAAATAGTTGTTACTTGCAGGTAAATCAAAACGAAATACAATGGCAGTAACTATATTTTACCAACCTGTTTACTCATATTCCCATTCAGAAGACTATGCTTCTAAGTATCTTTTTAAGTCTAGAGGTGAAGCTATTAATCAAGGAAATCTTTACATGAAAGAAGATGACGATTGTACATCGGTTAAAATTAAAGAACTGAAATACACCGAACTATGAGCGAATCAGGAGGACTAGATTTCATTCTCGATAACGCCCCAATGCAAGACGGCTCAGAATGGAAGAATAAAAGGATAGGGGCTTTCACATCTTCAAAGATGAAAGTCTTAGTAGGAAAAGCAAGGTCTAAAGATGTTGTATTTAGTGACGGCGCAATGACTTACATCTATCAAAAGGTGTGGGAGAGAATGACAGGACACGAGTGTAGTAACTTCGATGGTAACGCTGCAACCGAATGGGGTACGCAATACGAGGATGAAGCTATACGGGAGTTTGAACGTGTAACAGGCTTGAAAGTACAGACAGCACCGTACATAAGTAAGTCCTTAACGTATGGTGGTAGCCCTGACGGGTTTGTAGTAGGTGAGGATGCAACCGTTGAAGTGAAATGTCCTTATGCACCTGAGAACTTTATTCGTGCCGTTGATGGCGTTATAAAGCCTGAGTACATTATTCAAGATCAATCGAATATGAATGTTACGGGTAAATCAAAGTGCTATCATATAACGTATGACCCACGTATGCCGGAAGGCAAGAGGATGGTATATAAGATTCTTGAACGTGACGAAGAAATGATAAGTTTAATCAATGAAAGGTTAGTATTAGCTGATGCTGAAGCTGATCGCATAATTAAGATACTAGAAGATGCGTAAGATAGAAATACTGCTATTCGCCTTTTTTTGTGTATATTGCGGTTATCAATTCGCAGAAAAGCAAAACAAAATAGCCATGTCGGGCGTTGTAAAGCAAACAGATATGAGAGTGGACAGCGTAAAAACTGCCCATTCTCGTTTGCTTGAACTTCATAGGAATCACATCGAAGAATGTAGATTTGAATACTTTAGAAAGAAACTAACCAAATAAACTGAGGGCGAAAGCCCTTTTCTCATTATGATACTAGAAGCAAGAAAGCACGGAAATAACGTGCATGAATTCAGAGTGTACAAGGATCATTTATTCTTCCTTATTTCGGATCTGCATTGGGATAATCCTAAATGCGACCTTGACACGTTAAAAGAGCATTTGGATGAAGCTGTTGAGCTTGGAGCAACGATACTCATTAACGGTGATTTCTTTTGCTTAATGCAAGGGCGTTACGATGGCAGAAGAATAAAAGGAGATGTTAGACCTGAGCATAACACCCCTTCATACCTTGACAATGTAATTGATACGGCTGTTGAATGGTTTAAGCCTTATGCAGAACACATTGGAATGATTGGTTACGGAAACCATGAGACAAGCATCTTAAAGCATTGTGAGACTAACGTGCTACAACGGTTCGTTGATTTGATGAATCATAAGTATAAGACCCGAATACAATTAGGTGGATACGGTGGTTACATCGCTATTCCTGTATCCAGGAGGAAGAACGGTAAATCGCCCTTAACTTTCGGGATTCATTACTATCACGGTTCAGGTGGTGGGGGTGTGGTTACAAAGGGTGTTATTCAGAACAACCGTTTAGCTACATTTATTCGTGGGGTAGATATGATTTGGCAAGGTCACGTACACGAGTATTACTTACACTCTGACATGGTTAGTGGGTTAGAACATAACTCTGAGGGGTTTTGTGTTAAGCAAAGGTATTTACATCACCTAAGAACTCCTGCATACAAGGAAGAGTATCAAGACGGTTCAAAGGGTTGGCACGTTGAGCGCATGGCTCCCCCGAAACCAATTGGAGGGGCTTACTTGAAGTTAGAACACGTTACCACTATGAAGGACGGTAAACAGATTGAATACGTGCATAGCACGATAACTCCGAAACTTAAAGAGTTGCACTAACGTGCTGTGTATGGCACGTATGAGGTACGAATATGGGCTATACATTGTGTTATAGCCAGTTAATTTAAAACTAAGTAAAATAGATATGAAACAATTTAAGGATTACGAAAGAATTATTGCGGTAAAAGAAAAAAGCAACGGTAACGAATCGGTTGGTGATATGTGGATAGAAACAAAAACTTTTAGTAAACATACCGCAATAAGTTTGATTATGGATTGGGCTAAAGATTGTAGTGGTAAGCTGACGATAACAATAGATGAAGCTGATGCAGATGACTCTGCTTTTTAATTGGCTATAACACCAATCTAAACATCCGGTAATTTCCGGATAGTTTCCGGAAGCGACTGTTAAAAGCCGTCAGCCAAAGGCTTATGGCGTGAAATATAAAATAAATAGCAAAATGAAAACCACCACCCTATTATTATCGGCTATTTTACCGATATTCTTATTTATCGGCTGTTTATCCGATACTGAAAAGGATGAGGCTATTGAAGCCTTTGAGTTGATTGAACAGGAACGACCTGAGACAGTACTAACGATTGACAGCGTTCGTACTTATATGAGCCTCTCAATGGCTGTGCAGCCCTGTTTATATGATTACAACGTAGATGGAACTATTAATACTTTCGATCTACTTCTATTCCTTGATTCAAACCCGCCAACGATTCAGCTAATAGAGTTCCTAAGTGTATACGGTAATGAGTACGTCGTTGACGTTATCCCTGCATGGAATAACTTTATCCAGGATTTCAACTGCAATTTAGGATGGGAAACATACGTGCGTAGGCAATGTGATGGGATAGTAACGAGCTTTCCTGCTTTCGACTCTCTTAAATGGGTTGCTGATGGTGTTGTGATAAGCACTAACCGGAATAAATTAGACTTTCAGAACTTCGATTTAGATGGTAATCCTTTGGACGAATGCTCAGGATGGCTACCACCTTGCAACGGGATTAACAATGTAACGATGTTGGTATTCAATAACGGTCACACCTTTGAGCGTAACGCAGATGGGTGGGTTTATACTAACAATTTCCCTGATGAATTACCAGTATGCGGAACGGCTTCCCAATCTCCTAATCTATTCGGTAACGACTTTTTACCTTATGAGTTCTTGCAGGACTGATAAATAAGTTGTATCATTGTTGAAACGTTTAAATAAAAAGAAATGAAAAAATGTATTATAGTAAACGGAAACGCCTCATTCGTTCTAAAGGTAGATGGTGAAGAGATATTATTTAGTAGCTTTACGGCTGCGGAGTATTTTAAAGCGCACTATACTTTATTGGGTTACGTTGTTCTTAAAGAAAACTGGTAACCTCACGTTTTGGTCAGGAAGTCTCAGCTGTAATGGTTGGGGCTTTTTTTATTTAAAACTTGTGAGAACGAAAGTAATGTTGTATATTTGACCTGACTAAAGTGCCAAAAGAAACTATTTCTTCCCTCTGTCCTCATCAATGACGATAGAGGTTTTTTTATACCAACTCTTTAGCCAACGCTTCAAGCTCCTTAACCATCTGAGAAAGGATGATGTCATCAGTAAGCACCTCAGAGTAAAGCCCCTCTATTGAGAATCCTTTAACCTCACCGCCTTTAATCTTACCCCATAGCTCATCGTTGGAAATCTTAGCTCCTACAATCCACGAGCCTATTGGCGTTTCTATTCCTAAGTGAACGCTCTTATCATTATCACCTTCCTTTAACCAACTTTCAACGAATACAACGCCGTCAATATCGGATGAATGTTCTAACGTTGCGTTGTGCTGCTTATTCTGCTCAATGAAGCGGTGTGCGGTGTGTTCTACGACCTCCTTACTGAATTTGATATAATACTCTTCGCCGTCAGGTCTAACCCTGTAAATAGGCTTGTTAGGGATTAAGGCAACACCGTAAACCATTCGTCTATCTTTATCAATCGACTGAAGTTTAACGGTGTTATCTTTTAAGGCAATCCATTCTTTTTCTATTGCGGGTTTCTCTACTAAAGAGATTGCAAAAGTTCCAAACTCTTCGGAGTCTGACATTGTTAGGTCTATTAATTTCATCTTATAGTGTTATTAAATCATTTACTCTTGTACGTGCTTCCTGTGAACCTTGTATTGAATCTCCAAGAATATAGGCGGGTATTGGTTCTTGTTGCCCTTGATCTTGAAAAGATAAGTCAATTGCAGCGGTTGGCTGTTCGGATGCTGTTGCTCCACCACCTAACGATGGTCTAGATGAACCGCCAGTAGATGCCCCACCTCCGAATTTAGTTGCTGCTATCTTCGCAACGTTAGCAATACCGGCAGCGATGATAGCTCCAACAGCAAAAGGCTTGGCAACCGTTGGAAGTGTCTTGTCTGCTAACACCTGGTTAGCTGCTTGGTAAGTGCTTGTAATCGCATCAGCAATGCCTAACGCCTTATTAACTGCGAAGATCTTACGGGCGTTCTTCTCATTATCTCCTGCTATCAATGTTGCAATAGTGCGTAGGGAATTTCCTGTTGCCTTTGCAAATCCTACTTTAGCGTCTTTCGTTTTCTTTGCGTCCTCCGCTTGTCTTTCTTGTGAAGCCTTTGCAGCTTCTTCCTCCTTTAATAACGCATTCAGTTTTATCTGCCCAAGCTCTGCCTGTCTATTTATCTCTAACTCTTTGAGTAGTTCAGTCTCCCCGTTAGCCTGTTCTCTTAGCTTTTCAAAACGCTCGTTAACCTTTTCCTCTTGTGACTTCTGCCTCTTAGCATCCAGGAACTCACGAACCTTGTTAACCTCTTCAGCTATTCTCTTTTGCTCGTCTGCTATTCTCTTTTCATCTGCAAGTTCTTCAGCTTTCTGTTGCTTTCTAATGTCATTGGTTCTATTTTGTAAAGTGGTTTGCAAGTCTAGTGATTCCCCCCGTATTCCTGCAAGTGCTATTTCTGCATCTGCAATCTCTTGAAGGTCATCAGCTAGGCTCTCCCCTAATCCCTTTTGAGCTTTTATAATCCTTAGATTCTCTGAAGCTGCATCTAGTCTTCTTTTAAGTAGGTTTTCCTCTATTGCGTTAGCTTTTTCGGATGCCCTTATTCTTTCTTGATAAGTTATCGTAGTGTCTTGGGCAACTTTATTTAACTCCTTTATCTCTGCTCTCCTATTAGCTGTCTCAACTGCTAGATTACGTTCTATCTCCCTAAGCCTTTGCGATGCCTTTGTGAGCTTATCGGTTGCCTCAACTTCTTTCTCTATCTCATCTTTTATGCTTTTCAACCCATTTATAAGGTCTTCCGTTTTGATTCCCGTGAAAATCTCTTGCGTTGCACTAGCAAATTCCAAAGCACCTTCAGAGATTTTATCGAAGTCTAAATCTATCAACCCCTCAAATATAGTACTCACCGCTTTGACTTGTCCGACTATCCCCTCTAACCTATTTTGTAAGTTCTGCACTATCGCATCGCCTAGCTCCTTCATAGCTTTCTTAGGGTCTTTGAAAGCGTTAACTATCCCCTCACCTAAAGCGGATGCTCTATCTATTACAACTGACATAGCAGCCCCTAAAGCAGCCGTAGCACGTTCTAACAACTCAGCACCTCGCTTTGTCTTTGTGAAGAAAGCAACGAGAGAACCAAGAGCAAAGACTAATGCACCTATGCCTGTTGAAATGATTGCAGCCCTTAAAGTCTTGAATCCTCCCGCTAGTCCCCCAATGTTTCCGGTCAATCCTTTTACAGCACTTGCTGCTTTTGGCGAAATCTTCTCCAAGAACTGAAGACCTCCACCACCTTTCCCAACCTTATCGGTTTTCTCCTGTAACTGGTCAACTTCCTTTTCTACACGATTCAAGGACTTTACAGCCCCCGACTCATCAACTTCTAATTCTAATACTATGTTCCTAGTAGCCATCTTCCTATTTCGTTAATCGTGTAAATGAAAGCAGATAGATATAGTACAGTTAGTACGTAATCTACTAATTGTATACTAATTGTACTTTTTAGATAGTTGCCTCCCCTTGCAAATCTATTCTGTACCGTTGCCGTTGGGTTAGTCTCTTCCAATAAGTTCACTATATCGGTCATCTTTGGAATTTCCATATCTATCGTACTTGTGTATATTGCATTCTCATTGTTACCTCTATGTCTGTTGTAGGTAGGCTTCCCGTTGCAATTGTCTTTAAGCTAAACCTATGCTGCGTTGTGTCTGTTGTCGCATCAATAACTAAATCAAAGTGAGCGGATAGGTTGCCTACTTCCTTATCCGGACTTATCTGAGCCGTTGTAACTCCTGCCACGTTGTTAGACTTATGTATCTCAAAAAGGTACTCCTGCATCAACCATTTATCTATGAACGCTGAAGCTGAATTATAATGCCTTAGACCAATCACAACCGATAACCCCCAAACGGTTTCGTCTTCTAGTACGAGCCTGTCAGAGCCTTTAATAAGAAGTTCAATGGTATCGTCTAAGTCTTCAACTGTTCCATCTCCCATGAAAACTATGTCTCCAATCTGCGCACGTCCTTGTGTTGTATCACCTTCGCCGTTATTAAGACCACCGCCGAAATGAGTGCCGAAATGCTGCGCCTCTGCATTCTCTCCGAATAAGGAAGCCCCACCAAGATCATCAACCATTTTAAGGTCTTGTCCGTGTACTATACTACCTAAGTTATTCTGTCCACTCTCGATTGCATCACCTCCATACTTAGCCCCAAAGTTACCTGGTCGGATTGTTGACCTACTCACAAAGGACTGACTATCATTCGGCAGCTGCTCAGTATTTGAAGATCCAAACCCGCTGTTACTTTCTCCTGCGTTCTTACTTCTAAATCCTCCCGTTGGTGCATTCCAATAACAAGCAGCACCGTTCCATGTGTAACCGTATCTTTCGCAACACTCTTGACTTCCTGCGCTCGTTGACCCTGCACCATCGACCATTGTAATAGTGCCGTCTACATTTGATACTGAAGGGGTGTATTCACATTCACTATCAAGCTCGAGTATCTTTAATAGCTTAACCTTTGTCGGTGTATCGTTTCCAACTCCATAACCTTGAATTTCTAAGATTCTCCAATAGGCATCTTTGATAAAAATAAGGTCATCGAATCCAAAGGTTAGGATGTCGTTAATACTTAAAGCGAAGTGACCTTCAAAGATTCGTGCTGAAGGATCATATATTTCACGGATGTAGTCACTCCAGTACCTATTGAATAGATTGTTAAGCGGTGCGCCAAAGGTGGTTTGTAAATACCCTGAAGGATAAAGCTCTGCACCAAAGTTTAAGTCTAAAGTATCAATGGAAGGTTGTTCGTCTGCGAGATCATAATCATCAAAATTTGAGAGAACTCTAACGGTTGTGCTTGTGAGCGTTGCAGTATCATCGTCATATACTTGGAAGCCTGAAGGACTAAAGGCGTGGTATAGGATTCGTGGTTTAGCTTGGAATAGTTCACCAGTTTCAGTAAAGAATTTAGGTATAGGTATGTTAGTGCCTGGAATGTTATTGCAAGGCGTTGGCGCAAATTGTATTTCTACTTTCTTCGTTCCTGTTGCAAAGTCAGACCGTAAGTTAGTGAGTATCCCATTATCCTTTGTAATGAGAGAACCGAAGACTTTATTCTGTTGGTCGTTGTATATCTTATTAAGGGCATCACCGTCTTTAGTGTAGGTGAATTCTAAATCTCTTGCCTGTATTTCATTGGTTGGCTTTATAGCGAAGTCCTTGCTTAAATCTAGCTTCCCTGTCCAATCTACCGTGTCACCACTTTGCAGGTAGTCATTCATTGACTCTATGCGGATTTTATTAGGAATGTTTCTATCCGGTACGACTACCCCGTTATACATCTTTAGTATTGACGTGATGAAGTCGTACTGCCTCATGTTGGGAGCGTTGGCAATCATGTCAACGGTAACGCCGTTATACTGCTCTGCTACCTCAAACATTTCAAACCCTGTGCCGTTTTGAGTGTCATAACCCGCCGTTCCTCGTACTCTTATATCCCTAGAGAAACTACTGCCAATCTTACGAAGTGACATCTTTATAGTGTCACCGGCGTTCATTATAAATCCAATCTCGTTCTGTCCAAATATCGTGAAAGGGGTTATTTGAATGTTGTAGTATTGTGAGCTAAAAATTATATCGTCGCTTCCATCTTGAAGCAGAAGCCTACAC
>OLHJ01000158.1_pt1 | contig 25323 bp, 22 predicted proteins | sample 1609491 | NCBI WGS metagenome assembly OLHJ01 (sample SAMN05416861, study PRJEB24817) | seawater metagenome | isolation source: Sea water | place: Canada:Atlantic | collected 2013-11
GAGATGCTCAGGAGTCTCGTGGGCTCGGAGATGTGTATAAGAGACAGGTTATATACTATTCCTAAGGAAGTGGAAAGCAATAAGGTTGTGGCAATGTTTGTTAATTTGGAACTGTTTGAAAAACGGTTGCATCATATCAAATTTGATACAATTAGCAACCATATTACCATAAAAGATGAGTTGATTACCATTCCTGGAATGATGATTAAATCATCTGCTTTGAATATAGGAATGCAAGGAACGCATTCTTTTTCTAATGAGATGGATTATTACATGAACTTTAATTTGAATAATGTTATTGGCAAAAAGGAACCGATTAAGGATGATTATGGTTTTATAGAAGATGATGCTAATGGTAACCGGAATATGTATCTGCATGTATACACCAAGAAAGGAGAGGTGGTAGTGGATGTGGATAAATTTGGGTCTAAAAAAATAATTAACCTATCTTCTTCCAAGGAGTTAAAGGAGATGAAGTCTATTTTGAAAGAGGAAGTGGGTTTGTTTAAAAAAGATACTTCCGTAATTGTAGCTCCTAAAGCTGATACCTTTCAATATGATGTAGATTTAGGCGAATTTGGAGAAGAAGACACAGGCAGTATTGTAAAAACGGATACCGTAAAGCAAGATTCTACTATCTTGGGGAAAATTCTGAAAAAGAAAAAGAAGAAAAAGAAAAAAGACGATTTTGAAGAATGGGATGTGGAGGATGATGATTATTAATCTACCGCTAATAAATTCTCAAAATACTCGTTTAGGTCCATTCCATGAATGAATTAGTTAATAAAAGCAATATATACTCTCGAAAATCTTTATTAAAAAGAATTTTGGTAATAGCCGCCTTGATTATTGTGGGGGTATCTTTTTTCTATTCCAGTAGATTGGTAAGGCAACTTTCAAAAGAAGAAAAAAAGAAAGTAGAGCTCTGGGCTGGAGCAATTGAAGGAAGGGCGGGTAGATTAGTTCGGGCTCAAAATTTATTTCAAGAATTAGCAAAGGTAGAAGAAGGCAAAATTAAGCTCTGGGCTAAGGCAACCGAAAGTTTTTCCAAATCCAATACCAGTTTTGGAGGGTCAAATTTGGCGGTTGATATTATTGAAGATAACACCACTATTCCCATTATTATTATCAATGAGCAAGGGGAGATTAATTCATTCAGAAATGTAATGGGTGTTATTGATACCCTGGGTATGTCAAAACAGGAAATTCAACCGGTTAAGAAAGAAAATAAGAGAATTCTTGATTCCGTTTTGGTTATTATGAAAGCTTCTGGAAAACGTATTGACATTAACTACTTTGAAAATGAGTTTTTGTATATGTACTACAAAGATTCTAGAATTTTGGATGAATTGCGTGATATGTTCAATGATATACATGCCGGGTTTGTAGAGGACATTATATCTATGGCTTCGTCTACTCCCGTAATTTATTTACGTGGAGATTCTGTGATAGCCAGTAATTTGATGAAGCCCGAAATTCTAGCTGATTCGGTTATGTTGCAGTCTGCTTTAGACGGTATGCGCTCAGAAAATGATCCTATTCTGGTAGATTTAGATGAAGGTGTGATTAATTCCATTTACTATGGAGATTCTGATTTGTTGAAGACTTTAAAGTATTATTCCATTGTTCAAATTGGAGTGGTCATGTTATTTGTTCTGATTGGATATTGGCTGTTCAGTATTTTCAGAAGGTCGGAGCAAAATAATGTTTGGGTGGGGATGGCTAAAGAAACCGCCCATCAACTCGGAACTCCATTGTCCTCGCTGATGGGGTGGATGGATGTAATGCGCATGAAGAATGTGGATGAGAGTATGATTGTGGAAATGGAAAAGGATGTGGAGCGTTTAAATATGATTACCGATCGTTTTTCAAAAATTGGCGCCAAGCCCCATTTAGAAGAGAAAAATGTATACCAATCCTTAGAGCAATTTGTTACCTATTTCCGTACTCGAACTCCTAAAAAGGTGGTGCTTGAACTCGAAGGAATGAACAACGAACATGTGGTTTCTCCTATTAACGAACCATTATTCCATTGGGTAATTGAAAACCTAGTAAAAAATGGAATTGATGCCATGGAAGGAAAGGGGAAAATTACCATAACCGTGCAATGTGAAGCTGAAAAAACGGTGGTTGAAGTTACAGATACTGGTAAAGGAATTCCGTATAATAAACGGAAAGAAGTTTTTCAACCCGGAGTTACCTCTAAAGCAAGAGGTTGGGGACTGGGTCTTTCCTTATCTAAAAGAATTGTCAAAGAATACCACAACGGTAAAATTTGGGTAAAACATAGCGAACAAGATAAAGGGACTACCTTTAGAATTGAGCTAAAACAAAATCACTAAATCTAGATTTTTCTCCGTGTAATGGCTGGTATTTACTTTCACATTCCGTTTTGCAAACAGGCGTGTCACTACTGTGATTTTCATTTTTCAACCAATTTCAGAAATGTAACCCAATTGGTGTATGCCATGAAGGTAGAGTTGCGCTTACGTGCAGACTACGTAGATTCTGAATTAATTGAAACCATTTATTTTGGTGGAGGAACACCTTCGGCCATTCCCCCACATTTAATTGGAGAACTCATTGATGAGGTAAGGCAAATTCACGAAGTAAGTAAGGATGCTGAAATATCGTTAGAGGCCAATCCAGATGATTTGACCAAAGAGAACCTTCAAGCGTGGAAGAGTTATGGAATTAATCGATTAAGTATAGGGGTGCAGTCGTTTGTTGATGAACATCTTAAATTCATGAATAGAGCCCACAATAGTGAAGAGGCCATAAATGGATTGACATGGGCTAAAGAAATAGGAATTACCAATATTACTATGGATTTGATTTATGGAATTCCGAATATGACCATGGAGCAATGGCATTCTAATTTGCAAACGTTTTTTGATTTGGATCTGCCACATCTTTCGGCTTACGGGTTAACCATTGAAGATCAAACGCATCTTGGTCATTTGGTGAAAACGCATCAAGTACAAACTGAAAAAGACAGCAACTATAATGTGCAATTTGAGTACTTGATGAACGCTACTCAAGCGCAAGGTTTTGATCATTATGAAATTTCAAATTTCGGTAAACCTGGTTTTTATAGTGGGCATAACACTGCTTATTGGCTGGGTAAAAAGTATGTCGGAATTGGCCCTTCTGCGCATTCTTTTAATGGTAAAGAACGTAGTTGGAATGTGGCTTCCAATATGAAGTATACAAAACTGCTAAAGGAGGAGAAACTTCCTTCGGAGATTGAGAATTTGTCAATAAATGACCAATTCAATGAATATGTGCTTACCCGATTACGAACCATTTGGGGAATTGAGACCCGCCAAATAAAAACGCAATTTGGCGACAAATTTCAAAACATTCTTAATTCTTCTATTACCCCATATGTAAGGTCTGGACATGTTCTTTTTGATGGTGTTTCCTATACACTGTCTACAGAAGGTAAGTATTTAGCTGATAAAATATCATCGGACCTCTTTGTGATTGATTAAAAAATTATATTTTGCAGGGCTAAAATTTTTTGTCTTGCAAATAACAGTGCCACATCAGGGTCAATCGTATCAAGTAGATTTGAACAAGTTTCATGATATTTCTATTCCAATGGGAGGAAATCAAGGTGTTCAAGCATGGTATTTAGATGCTCCAGAAATCAAGCCTGTTCAAGATGGCGATTTCATTGGATCAGTAGAAAAAGGAAGCTCCGTAAATTTTAGAAACATCTTTTTTAATCCGCATTCGCATGTTACGCATACCGAAAGTATGGGGCATATTCATGAAACTGTTTTTTCGGTGAATGCAGAAATGAAAGAACATTATTTCATTACAGAGGTAGTTAGTGTTGATCCAGTACAAAAAGACGGTGATAGAATTATTGGGAAGGAACAATTAATGAAATTGTTACATGGAAAATCACCAAAAGCATTGGTGATTAGAACACTTCCTAATGTGGGAAATAAATTGTCGGCTAACTATTCAAATACCAATCCTACCTATATGGAATGGCAGGCAGCGGCTTGGTTGAATGAAATAGGGGTGGAGCATTTATTAATTGATACCCCATCAGTAGATAGAGAACAAGATAACGGAGAGCTGAAAGCGCATAAAGCGTTTTGGGGGTATCCAGATACTAAACGACTTCATTGCACAATTTCCGAATTTGTGTTTGTGAAGGATACAATAAAAGACGGAATGTATTTTATGAATTTACAAACCGCACCTATTGAGAATGATGCAACGCCATCACGACCAATACTTCACGAAATGACTTTAACTGATTAACAAAATAGATATGGAACACGTAATTGATGCAATTGATAAAAAGATACTAGATGTATTGCAAGAAAACGGACGTATTACTAACCTGCATTTGTCTAATTTAATTGGACTTTCACCTGCACCTACGTTAGAGCGTGTTCGAAAATTAGAAAAGGCTAAGATCTTAAAAAGCTACCATGCAGAAGTTGATGCTTCTAAACTAGGGTTCGGTTTGAATGTGACCATTCAAATTACTTTGGCGCGTCAAATAGAAAATGCTACGCATAAATTTACTTCTAGTATTCAAGATATTGAAGAAATAATTGAATGTGTGCAAGTAACTGGTGACTTTGATTACTTGCTAAGAGCGGTGGTGAAAGATGTACGTGGTTTGGATACGTTGATTAATGAAAAACTGATTAAAATTGAAGTGATTGGGCAGCTAAAAACTAACGTAATTTTATCAACCATTAAGAGTTCTAAAAAAATTCCATTGAAATAATGAATATCGAAGAATACAGAGAATATTGTTTGTCAAAAGCGGCAACCTCAGAAACCACTCCTTTTGATCAAGATACTTTGGTATTCAAGGTACACGGTAAAATGTTTGCCCTTACTGGAATGGAAAAATTTTCCAGTATCAATCTAAAATGTGATCCAGAATATGCCGTTCGATTACGTGAAGAAAATGAAGGTGTTCAACCTGGTTATCACATGAATAAAACGCATTGGAACACGGTTTTAACCGATGGTTCTGTAACCGATGAATTATTGTACGAGTTGATTGATCATTCGTATGATTTGGTGGTTAGGGGGTTGCGTAAAAAAGTGCGTGATTCACTGAAATAAATTGATGTAAGCATGAGAAAGATTATCTCTTTATTCTTTCAGGGTTTATTGCTGGTGGTGCCAGTAATGCTTACCGTTTACATTGTTTACAAAATGTTTGTTTGGGTAGACGAAATCCTGCCCTATCATCCTTTCCCTGGTTCAGGGGTGATTATTCTTTTTGCGGCTATTACGTTTATTGGATTGCTGGGGAATACACTTATTGCCCGTACATTAAATGATTGGTTTCAGGCCATTTTAAAAAGACTTCCATTACTCCGTACAATATACTCAGCCATTAAAGATTTGCTTTCTGCATTTGTAGGCGAAAAACGAAAATTCGATTATCCGGTTTTAGTGAAATTGAGTAAAGAATCTAATATTGAGAAATTAGGATTCATTACCCAAGAAAGCCTAGGGAGTTTAGGTTTAAGTGAAAGTAAGGTGGCTGTTTATTTACCCCATTCCTATGCGTTTAGTGGTAATGTGTTTATTGTAGACAAAGAAAATATTAGTCCTATTGATGCTTCATCGGCCGATGTAATGAAATTCATTGTATCTGGTGGGGTAGCTATTCCTGGAGGTAAAACCGATGATTAAGAAGTTTTTCTGGGTAACGTATAAAGTATACGTCCTGGCAATTTTCTTTGTAACGCTCATTCCCTTCTATCCCATTTTCCTTTATTTATTGGCTAAAGAAGAACGTTGGCCTGAGAGTTTTAAGTGGCAAGTACGATGGGGTAATGTAGTTCGCTTTTTATCAGGAATTAAGTTAACCATTACCGGTCAAGAAAATTTACCCAAACCTCCGTATGTTATCGTAGCTAACCACGCATCATACATTGATACGTTTTTGATGTATGGAATAATTCCTGATTTCTTTGTTTTTATTGGAATGGCTTCGTTACGAAAGTTCCCAATGTTTGGACGTTTCTTTACTTCTGGACAAAATATTTCTGTAGACCGTTCCAGTACCCATAATTCTATTTTAGCTTTTAAATTGGCTCAAGAAAAATTAGCCAAAGGGTATTCGGTAGCTATATTTCCGGAAGGTGGTATAAAACCCAAGGTACCCCAATTGTCAAATTTTAAAAATGGAGCTTTCAGAATTGCGATGAATGAAAAGGCGCCTATTGTACCTGTGGTAATGTTCAATACACATATTGTACTGGAATCGAATAATCTTTTTGGAGCTTCTGGTCGCCCAGGTGTTACTCCGGTACATATTTTAAAGCCCCGAGAAACATCTCGTTTAAAACAGGAAGATTTAATACCTTTGCGTGACGAAATTTGGAATGCAATGAATGATGAGCTGAATTCCTTTTATTCGGAAGAACAATAATTGAAGACCATGAAGATTGACGATAGCATTGTAGACAAAGTAGCAGGACTTTCTAAGTTAGAATTTAAGGGCGAAGAAAAAGAAGCTATTAAAAAGGATATGGAGCGTATTTTAGATTTCATGGACCTTTTAAATGAAGTAGATACCGAAGGGGTAGAGCCTTTAAAGTATGTTACTGAGGGTATGTTGAACTTGCGTAATGATGAGGCGCATACGGATATTACAAAAGCACAAGCGTTAGAAAACGCTCCGTCTAAAGATTCTGATTACTTCAAGGTGCCGAAGGTATTGAAGAAATAAGGTTATTCTTGTTTGATTATTATTTTCTTAGCCCATCAGTTCTATGAAAAACAATAATCTTTTCGCACATATTTCTGTTTTTGCAGCCAACTTGATTTACGGTATTAATTATACTGTAGCCAAAGATGTTATGCCCGAGTTTGTAACTCCAAATGGGTTTATTCTTATTCGGGTTTTAGGGGCGGTAATTCTGTTTTGGTCGCTATCCATAATCATGGGCTCTTCTGAAAAGGTAGAGCGAAAAGATTGGACTCGAATAGCCTTGGCTGGACTTTTTGGAGTCGCCATAAATCAACTATTTTTCTTTCAAGGTCTATCCTTAACCACTCCCATTAACGCGGCCATAATTATGACAATCAATCCGGTTTTGGTATTGATCATTGCGGCCATTGTTTTACGGAATAAAATTACCTCCACCAAAACTGCTGGAATTCTTTTAGGACTGAGTGGTGCTGTGTTGCTAACCGTGTATAAAAATGGCGAGCTTGTAATTCCTAGTTTTTCACAAGATACGGTCCTAGGAGATATGTTGGTATTAGTGAATGCCGCATCGTATGCCCTGTATTTGGTAATTGTAAAACCTCTAATGGAAAAGTATAAACCCGTAACCATTGTGAAGTGGATTTTTACTTTTGGTTTAGTAGGTGTTTTTCCTTTCGGAATGGGAGAAATTGTTCAGTTTGATTGGGCGAACTTCCCTGCATACATTTACGGAGAAATTGCCTTTGTAGTGGTAGGTACCACTTTTTTTGCGTATTTATTCAATATGTATGGGCTTAAGAAACTAAGCCCATCCGTAGTTAGTATTTACATATACTTACAGCCCTTTTTAGCTACCTTATTTGCCATAGCTTGGGGTAGTGATTCTTTAAGTCTCTCGCAAGTAATGGCAGCCGCATTGGTTTTTTGTGGGGTGTATTTGGTGAGTAAAAAGCCAAAAGCACCTAGTTCCATGGCGGCTAAATAGCTGCTAATTCCAATAGACAAGGAATCAAATTAAGTGAACAAAGAACCTTATCTTTGCAGCTTCTAAAAAAGGAAGCTTATGCTAAAGTCAATGACCGGGTTTGGGAAAGCCATGGGGAATAGAGGAGATGTTAACTACAACGTAGAGTTACGATCTTTAAACAGTAAACAAACCGATGTTTACGTTAAAATGCCCAGTCAGTTCAAGTCTAAAGAATTAGATATCCGAACTTTATTAAGTAAGGAGCTTACCCGCGGTAAAATTGAACTAAGCATGCATATTCACGGCACTACTGCTGAAACTATGCAAACCATCAATACTACTTTAGCGAAACATTACCATCAAGAATTAAAGAATTTGGCTGGCGCTTTGGGTGAAAGTACAAATGATTTGATGGCTCTAGTTCTAAAAATGCCCGATGTTTTGGCAAGTAAAGCCCCAGAAATGGACCCCGAAGAATGGGAGTTTATTTTAGGTTTGATTAAAGAAGCTATTACTAAACATTCTGAATTTAGAACGGTAGAAGGTCAAAGTTTAGAAGATGACTTTAAAGTACGTTTAGATAATATCACCGGATTATTAGCTGAAGCTGAAAAGTTTGAAGATGTGCGTGTGGAATCTGTTAGAACCAGATTAAACAAAGGGGTTGAAGAATTATTGAATCAAGAGAATTTAGATAAGAATCGTCACGAACAAGAAATCATTTACTACATCGAGAAATTGGATATCAACGAAGAAAAAGTACGCTTAAATGCGCACTTGAAATACTTTGTAGAGACCATGAATCAAGGTGGGGTAGCTGGAAAGAAATTAGGTTTCATTACTCAAGAATTGGGTAGAGAAATAAATACTTTAGGCTCAAAGGCCTACCATCAAGACATTCAACGTGTGGTAGTGCAAATGAAAGACGAGTTAGAAAAAATTAAAGAGCAAGTGCTTAACGTATTGTAGAAATGCAAGAAAAGTTAGTCATCATATCTGCGCCCTCGGGAGCAGGAAAATCAACCATAGTTAATAAGGTTTTACCGGAAATTTCCAATTTAGAGTTTTCCATTTCAGCTACCTCTAGGGATCCTAGAGGAGAAGAAAAACATGGGGAACATTATTATTTCTTTACTCCCGAAGAGTTTAGAGCAGCTATTTCTAAAGATTCCTTTATTGAGTTTGAAGAAGTATATCCAGATCAGTTTTATGGGTCATTGAAAAGTGAGGTAGAACGATTATGGACCAATGATCAAGCCGTGATTTTTGATATCGATGTGGTAGGTGGATTGAATTTAAAGGAAATGTATGGCAACAAAGCCATCGCAATTTTTATTCAGCCTCCATCTGTTGAAGTATTGGAACAACGTCTAAGAGGTAGAGGAACCGATTCTGAAGAAAAAATTCAAACCCGTTTAGGGAAATCAAAAGAAGAATTAGCTCGTGCAAATGAGTTTGATCACATTGTGATTAACGATGACTTGACTGTAGCTACAGAATCCGTACATCAACTGATTACCGATTTTTTGAATAATTAAGCATGGCAAATAAAAACATCGGACTGTTTTTTGGGACATTCAATCCCATTCATGTGGGGCATTTAATTCTTGGGAATTATATGGCACAACTGCCACAAATTGATCAGGTTTGGTTTGTGGTCACTCCAAGAAATCCGTTTAAGGCCAAAGACACCCTTTTGTCCGATGTGCATCGTTTGGCTTTAGTTAGAGAAGCGGTGGATGAAAACCCAAAACTGGAAGCTTCAAATGTTGAGTTTGATATGCCGCAACCTAATTACACGGTGAATACTTTAGCGGTTTTGACGGAGAAATATCCAGACAAGAACTTTACGTTAATCATGGGGGAAGATAATTTGCGAGGGTTTAATAAATGGAAAAACTATGAAGTAATTTTAGAAAACCATGAGATTTTGGTATACCCAAGAGTGTATACCGAAAATGAGAAACCAGCTACTTTCGAAAAAGTGAGTCAACTATTGAATCACCCTAAGTTGCAAATGGTAGATGCTCCTTTAATGAAGGTGTCATCCAGTACCATAAGAAAAATGATTGCAGAAGGTAAGGATGTCCAATATATTTTACCTCCAAAGGTGTATACTTACGTTAACGAAATGAATTTTTATAAGTAATGACGGTAAAGGTTCTCATAATAAGATTTAGTTCTATTGGTGATATTGTATTAACCACTCCGGTAATTCGTAATATCAAACAGCAGTTAAATGAAGGGGATGTGGAGGTGCATTATTTAACTAAAAGAGCGCATGTTTCTTTGGTTGAAAATAATCCTTACATTGATAAGTTACACTTAATTGAAGAGGATATTGTTCCTATCATTCCAGAGCTCAAGAAAGAACGCTTTGATTATGTTTTCGATTTACATAAAAACTTGCGTACTACTAATGTTAAGAAACGTTTGGGAGTAATGGATTTCACTTTTAATAAACACAATTTTGAAAAGTGGTTGTTGGTGAATTTTAAGGTAAATAAAATGCCCGATAAGCATATTGTGGATCGTTATATGGATACGACCAAAGCTTTTGGAATTGTGAATGATTTAAAGGGTTTAGATTACTTTATTCCAAAGAGTGATGAGGTTGGCTTATCGCAATTACCTTCCGATTTTCAAAACGGATTTGTAGCCTTTGCTATTGGAGGTCAACATGAAGGCAAGATGTTACCCAACCATAAAATCATTGGAATTTGTAATGGACTAAAACAGCCGGTTATTTTATTGGGCGGACCAGAAGACGCGGATAATGGAGAGGCAATTGTAGCAGAATCCAGTAACAAAGTTTTTAATGCTGCGGGTAAATTTTCTATTAATCAAAGTGCTTCCTTATTAAAGCAGTCTTCTTGTGTAATTACGCATGACACGGGGTTGATGCATATTGCTTCGGCTTTAAAGAAGAAAGTGATTTCTATTTGGGGAGCTACGGTACCGGAATTTGGAATGTATCCGTATTTACCTGGCGAAGGATCAAAAATAATTGAGCCACATGGAGTTTCTAGACCTTATTCTAAATTAGGGAATAAACAATGGTTCAAAGGTCCCTTTACTGGAATGGAAAAAATTGAGATCTCGGAAGTCATTCAAGCAGTTGAAGCTTAATGTTAGAATGTATCATTTTATTTGTATCCCCTAACTTAGTAGTCTTTATTTGCGTATTTAAAGACAACTATTGTAAGGACTAACCGTCTTCAAACATAACCATCAAAAAAAGTAAATTTTTTGAGCAAAAACATCCCTTTTCAGATAGTACTTAAAGTATGTCTTACGCTTTGTTTATTCTGGTGTAATGAAATGACATATTCTCAATATTGGATGCAAAAAGGTGGGGGAGCCACCATTGATGAGGCGGCTGATGTTGCAATGGATCCTAGTGATAATGCTTATTCGGTGGGTTACTTTACTGGATTTGGATCATTTGGACCTACTTTTTTAAACGCCACCGGATCAACAGATATTTTGATCACTAAAACCCTAAACAACGGAAGTTTTGCTTGGGCTAAAAAAGCAGGTGGACCAGGTTCTGATAAAGCTGAGGCGGTTGTTGTAGATGCTTCAGGAAACGTTTTTGTTACGGGTTATTTTACTGGAACGGCTACGTTTGGAACCACCAGTATTACCTCAAATGGACTCCAAGACATATTCGTAGCAAAATATAACACTTCTGGTACATTACAGTGGGTGGTAGAAGCAGGAGGTAGTGCCTCTGATTTTGGTTTTGGTATTGATGTGAATAGTGCGGGTGATATTTTTATTACTGGATCTTTTAAAGGAACCGCTACTTTTAGCGGTCATTCTGTTACTTCAGCTAATTTAACTAGTGATATTTTTGTTGCCAAACTAAATGCTAGTGGTGTTTTTCAATGGGTAGAATCAGGTACTGGAAACTATCCGAATTTGGGAAGGTCTTTGGGAACGGATGATTTTGGTAATGTATACGTTACCGGTCAGTTTAGTGATACTTTAACCTTTGATCAAACGCATAATAACCAAAGTCAGAATATTGTTTTCTTAGTGAAATTTGATTCTACGGGTACTGAAAAGTGGTTTACTACTTTGGGAGGTGCAATTTCAAATGTAGCCACGGATATGGCAGTGGATGCTGCCGGGAACTGTTTTTTGACGGGTGATTTTGATGGCATTTTAAGTGTTTATGATATTGCTACAGGCGTAGCTTCTAGCATTTCGAGTACCTACCCTAAAACCATTTTTACGGCAAAGTATGATAGTGCTGGAATGTGGCAACAAAAAAGAGCTTTTGGTTCCAATAATGCGATAACCTCTCAAAGTATTGCTGTTGATGCAACAGGGAACTATTATATCGGAGGACATTTTGAATGTGATTTCACCGAATTTTCGGATACTTATGGGGATGCAAATTTCTTAAGTATGGGAGATGAGGATGTTTTTGTTTCTAAAATTGACGCCAACGGAACTTGGAATTATAGCCGTCATATAGGAGGCGTGTCCATTGATAGGTGTTATGGAGTAGGAGTTAGTTCAACGGGAGAAATACATGCCGTAGGTAGTTTTGAAAATAGTTTAAATGTTCCTGTATCTTCCAGCTTTAGTCCATCTAACGTTCAGTTTTGGACTCCTTCAGGCTGCGCAACCAATAATGGTTATTGTGGTGATTTAAGTTATGGTAGTTATAGGACTATGAGTGCACAAGGAAACAAGGATATGTTTATACTCAATGGTTTTGACGTGAATAGAGAGCCTCTGGATTATTTCATGCGTTCCGGCTCATCCTGTGTCAGAGATATACCTGACTTGTGCATTTCAAATTGTGTAGATACCATTTTTGCGTGCGAGCAAGCTAACCTTTCTGTCAATGCGGGTATTTGCGTTTCTATTACCCCTAGTTTGACTTATGTATGGAGTAATGGTTCAAGTTCAACTAGTTCAGTGGCATCTACTACTGGATATCATTCTGTAACCGTAACTCATGGAAGTGGTTGTTTTTCATGGACAGATTCAATTTACGTAGTGATTCATTTAAAACCCGCCAAACCCCATATTTCTGATGGAAAGCATTTTAATACTCAGGATGTGGTTACTACCGATGTTCAGTTATGTTCTCCCGATACTACTTTGTTAACCGGAGGAGGTTTTGGCATCAATGATTCCATTTGGTGGTCGGGTGGTGCCTTAACCGGCAATGTTTATGATTCTACAGTTATTGTTTCCACAACGGGGACGTACACTTTTACTGTAAAAAATGAACATGGATGCATAGAGAGTAATAATGTGTTGGTAAAGGAAAATTTACCATTGCCTCCGTTTAATTTACAGATTGAGGCAAAAGACACTTTGGAGGTATGTTTTCCGGATGCATTTACCATTCAGTTGTATGATAGTATTAGTAATCCTTCAGCAGCTGCAAACTGTTTGTCGAATAATGTTTTTACCGTGTTCTCCACTTGGCAAAGTGTTCCAACGCTTCCCTATTTAACTTTTTGTGATACCTATGGGTATTTTGATGCCGACTCTTCGGGGACCTTCACTATTTATGATACTACCGTAAGATTTAACTATTGTTATCGAGATACGCATACTGTTTCGAAAACCGTTTTCGTGGAAGTGAACCCAAAACCAATAGTTCAACCGTTTCCTTTATACCTTTCAGGTAATACCATTTTATGTCCGGGAGGCTCCACAGATTTACATGCGACAGGCGGACCTAATTATACTTGGTTTGGTCCTGGAGTGAGTGGCAGTCGTGATAGTACGGTGAGTGTAATCTATGCGGGGCAATATACCGTGCAATCTACCCAATTAGATACCAATAGTTATGGATGTGTTGGCCAATTTTCAATCAGCAATACAATTCAAGTAACACTTAAACCACAGCCCACCATTACGGCTTCTGATTATGTGATTTGTCCAAATTCATCGGTGACCTTAACGAGTAGTAGTTCTGCAGGAAATGCCTGGGAAGGTCCAAATGGACCAGTAGCTGGAGGCTCAACTGTAACTGTTACAGATCCGGGGCAATATTTTACCGTAGTGAATGATGCTGATAGTTGCGGATTAGTTTCTAATACCATCACCTTATACCAATATACCACTCCAAAATTAATTGCTGTGGGCGATACCGTTTTATGTCCTGGTGCAAGTACGCTGTTAACCATTCAAGCAAATTCAGGAGCTACGGTTACTTGGAATGCACCTTTATCCGGAACTAATCCAGTGCAAGTAATTACCTCTCCGGGAACCTACTCTTGTTCTATCGTTTCTTGTAATATAACCACCACGGCAAGTATTACTATTCATGCAGGTAATCCTGCTGCTCAAATTGTACCTCAAGGAGTTTTATGTGCTGATTCTTCTGTGGTACTGGAAGGTCCTCCAGGAATGGTGAGTTACACATGGATGCCTAATAATGATACCACTCAAAACATTACAGTAACTGACTCTGGAACGTATACTTTAAGCATTGTGGATGCCCAAGGTTGTGCTGGTACTTCGCCTCCTTTTACTATTAGTAAAATTGATGTGAATTCTGATCTACTAAACACCTCTTTAGGGTATTGTCATGGCGATCAAATTGAGTTGTTTGCAGATACGAATCAAAGTCCCAATGGTACGTATTATTGGTTGCCAGGAGGGCAAACCACTCCTTCTATTGTGGTGAGTCAACCGGGTTCGTATTCTTTGAATGTATCGGATACCAACGGATGTTTGAGTATTGGTGATCCATTTATTGTCAATGAAAGTGATTCATCCACCACCGTGTTGCAGGTGGGTGACAGTGTAATTTGTGAGCGGGATACCGTTTGGTTAAATCCGGTAATACAAGGGTTTACCTCTTATGTATGGATGCCAGGTAATATTTCAGTAATGAATTATCCAGTAACCGAAACAGGAACCTATGCTCTGGTGGCTACTGATTCTTCGGGTTGTGTTACCCGATCGGATTCGTTTAGCGTGTTAGTGAATGATGCACCTATATCGGGAATTTCGAGTAATGGGGTTCTCTGTGCCGATTCCAGTTTGGTTATTGAAGGTATTCCTGGATTAACTAGTTATCAGTGGTTGCCAGGTAATCAAACTACTCCAAATATTACGATTACGCAACCTGGATTGTATGAATTAATTGTGACCGATACAAATGGATGTACTAGTGTTCCTTATCCGTATCTCGTAAATCAAATTACGGTTCCAGTAGCCATAACAAATTCATTTTTTGGCTTTTGCGAAGGAGATAGTTTAACACTAACCGGAAACCCCGGAATGGCCAGTTATTTATGGATGCCATCGGGTGATACTGGAATATCTTATACCCAAAATAATTCTGGCCAAGTTTCACTTTCGGTGGTAGATACCAATGGGTGTAAAGCCATGACAGGACCGGTTCAAATTACCCAATCCTCTTTAACCACTTCTATTTCAGTAAATGGAAAGGATACGATTTGCGAGGGAGATACGGCTTTGCTTTCGGCAAATAATACCTTGTTTAATAGTTACCAATGGAATCCTGGGAACGAGCAAACGCAAGAGATTTCGGTATATGAATCGGGTGTGTACTGGATGGTAGCCATAGATAGCGCGGGATGTATTACTACTTCAGATTCTATTCAGGTGGTGGTGGTGGAGAATGATTTGCCCATACCTACGGTAAATGTGGATTCCATTGTTTGTGTGAATACACCGGTAATGTATGCTGCAGACGGTGGTGGTGAAACGGTTTATTGGTATAAGTCTTTAAATGGGAGCCCCGTTCATATAGGAGATACTTTAGTAACAACTATTGAAACCAACTCCTCTTACTATTTGCAAACTATTGCAGCACCCTGTGCAAGTGCATTTAACCACGTGGTTATTTTGGCTGAAGAGTGTGAAGAGCCTGAGGTTTCAAACGTGTTTTCACCAAATGGAGATGGAATTAATGACGGTTGGGGAATTGAAATTATGGGTGCCACTTGTTATGAAGTAGAAATTTATAATCGCTGGGGCTTATTGATTTATACGCTAGAATCTAATGGGCAATATTGGGATGGTACGATTGAGAAAAGTGGGATGGAAGCTCCTGATGGAACGTATTATTACATTTTAAACTATTGCGACCACAGAAATGTTCCATACAGTCAAAGAGGTTACATTACGCTAGCAAGATAGTTTACTTAGCGTAGGGTAAAAGCTCTTCGGCCAATTCTCGGTTATTTGCCAAACGTGGAATTTTATTTTGCCCACCTAGTTTGCCTCGATCTTTCATCATTAGCATAAAACCATCTTTTTTGATCACGGTGATTTTTAATGCTGTAAGAACGTTTCCAGTAATTAAGTCCTTGTAATATGGATTTTTACTTTGTAGCGTTTGATCCAGTTTTAATCTAAAAGCATCCATATTAGCCGGCAATCTTTCAAACTCAATAAACCATTCATGGTACGGTAATCCCTCTTCCGGTTTGATTTGTGGCGCTAAATGGAACTCACGAACCTCCATATCAAATTGAGGCATGACTTCTTGCAATGAACTTTCTACTTCTGCGGCAATTACATGCTCTCCAAAAGCAGAGGTAAAGTGTTTGATTCTTCCAGTTACTTTTATTCGATACGGATTCAACGAAACAAATTCAACCGTATCGCCAATATTATAACCCCAAAGTCCTGCGTTCGTGTTTAGAATTAGGGCATAATTAACACCCAATTCCACTTGCTCTAAACAAATTCGAGTAGGGTTTTCATTGCCAAATTCACTTACTGGAATAAATTCAAAGAACATTCCTGCATCTACATTTAAGAGCAATCCTGGTTGTGTTTGGGTGTCTTGAAATGCAATAAAACCTTCACTAGATGGATAGGTTTCAATAGCGGGAATGGTTTTGCCAATTAACTTTTTGAAAATAGCTTCATAGGGTTGGTAATTTACTCCCCCATGTACAAAAAGTGAAAATTTCGGAAATATTTCAGCAACGTTTTCCTTACCTGATTTAGCAATTAAACGCTCAAAGTACATTTGAACCCATGAAGGAATTCCACTGATTAAGCGCATGTCCTCGTTTAGGGTTTCATCAACCACTTTATTTACTTTGGTTTCCCAATCTTCAATCATATTGGTATTCCATGAAGGCAAACGATTCTTTTGCAAATACGAAGGAACCCAATGCGCAGTAATTCCTGAAAGGCGGCCTAAGGGCACTCCATGTAGATCTGTTAAATCAGGACTCCCTTGTAAGAAAATCATTTTTCCATCAATGAAATCGGCTTTACCGGTTTCCTGTACATAGCACAATAAAGCCAGTTTTGCAGCATCCACATGATGGGCTACCGATTCATTAGAAATAGGAATGAACTTAGCGCCAGAAGTGGTTCCCGAAGTTTTACAGAAATAGGCAGGACGTCCAGGCCAAATAATATCTTCCTTTCCTTTTACAACTTGGTCAATATAGGAGCGTAAACCCTCATAGTCGCGTACGGGAACCGCTTTTTTAAAGGCTTCATAGTTTTGAATGAAATCAAAGTTGTGATCTTTACCGAACTGGGTTTTCTTTCCTTGGGCAATTAACTCTTTAAGAATGTTGCTTTGGTGTTTGATAGGCTCTTCAACTGTTTTACGCAGTTTGCTTACCAAAATACTGGCATAGACCTTTCCAAAAACAGACTTAATTCCCATACCTACAAACCTAAATTATTGATCCAATAATAGCGGAACGTTTGAGGCAAATAATTTGATAGCAATAGCTAACAACACTACCCCAAATATTTTACGGATAATTAGAATACCATTCTGCCCAATAATTCTTTCAATTTTATCGGAAGACTTTAATACCAAGTAAACCACCACAATATTGATGATAATGGCAATTACAATATTGACGGTTTCAAATTCTGATTTTAAAGAAAGAATAGTGGTTAATGATCCTGCGCCTGCAATTAAAGGAAAAGCCAATGGGAATACCGCTGCCGATTCAGGCGCGTCTTCCTTAAATAGTGTAATTCCTAAAACCATTTCAAGTGCCAATGCAAAAATGACCAATGCCCCGGCCACCGCAAATGAATAGACATCAATACCAATAATTCTCAAAATGCTTTCGCCTACAAAAACAAAAGCAATCATAATGATGGCCGAAACAATACTGGCTTTTTCAGACTGAATATGCCCTACTTTTTGACGTAGACTAATGATTAATGGAATAGAACCTATAATATCTACTACCGCGAAAAGAATCATGGTAGCTGGTAAGATTTGTTTGAAATCAATGCCCATAGCCTGTTTATTTTAAGATGACATCCTCAATAACCTGAGGAAAATAACGGTGCTCTAATTTATGAATTTTTGAGGCTAAGTCATCTGAAGTGTCTCCCGGATTTATTTCACAGGTATATTGCGCAATTATAGCACCTTCATCGTAGTGTTCATTTACGTAATGAATAGTGATGCCACTTTCCTTTTCATGTGCTGCAATAACCGCTTTATGTACATTATCTCCATACATTCCTTTCCCTCCATAATTCGGCAAAAGGGCAGGATGAATATTTACAATTTTATTAGGGAAAGCAGCCACCATGTTTTGTGGAACTAACCATAAAAATCCAGCGAGAACCACGAGGTCAATTTGGTAATTGACTAAGATGTCAACTACATCATTGCTTTTGCTAAATTGTTGGCGATTAAATTTCACGACTGGAACATTGAATTTATCGGCTCGTTGAATCACCCCAGCTTCCGGATTGTTGACCAATACTAAACGTACTTTAACGTCATCTCTATTTTCGAAATGCTCCATTATTTTTTGAGCGTTTGTACCCGATCCTGATGCGAAAATGGCAATGTTTTTCATGCTATAAAATTTGAGGGCAAAAGTAGGGTGTATTATTCAATACGTTTTACCGTATTTACGCTTAAAAATGTCCGGTTTAAGTAAAAAGTCACGGGTGGTCTAAAATCTAAAATGACCCTATGTTTAAAGTGTTAAGTGGGTAAGTATTGATTTTACTGAGTTTTAATAGCGTATTGAGCCACTGAGATTTGCTGCTTATCTCAGAATTTCAAATAATTGGAATCGCCATAACTCAAAAATCTAAAGTGGTTTTCTAAAGCGTAATCGTATACTTTTTCCCAATTTTCACCTATCAAGGCAGCCACTAAGAGTAGTAAAGTGCTTCCGGGTTGGTGAAAGTTGGTGATCAAAGCACCACAGATTTTTGGAGTGTATCCAGGAGCAATAATTAGTCGCGATTTAGCAATAAAACGATTTTTGTTTTGCGATTTTAAATAATCAACCAATCCCATTAACGCTTCCTTTTTAGAGTAGTGTTGAGGAAGGTCGTAGGCGTCCCACATCATCAATTCTTTCATGGAAGTTTCTTCGGTTCGTGATAGCCATTTTACACCAAACCAATACAAACTTTCTAAAGTGCGCATAGAGGTGGTTCCTACCGGAGTAATGCGCTTTTCCATTTCTGCCAATTCTTTTAGAGTGACTATTTTTACATCAATCCATTCGGCATGCATCGGGTGGTCTTTCATGGTATCGGATGATACGGGTTTGAAGGTCCCTGCGCCTACATGTAATGTTATTTGTGAAGATTGAATGCTCTTTTGGGCTAATTCTGAAATAATTTCATTGGTGAAATGTAAACCAGCGGTAGGTGCGGCAACAGAACCTTCTTCCTTGGCAAATACCGTTTGGTAGCGTTCCTTATCAGAATCGGTTAATTCTCGTTTAATGTATGGAGGTAAAGGTATTCTGCCTACGTTTTCCAGTACCTCAGAGAAAGTTAAATCTTCAGCTACCCAAGAAAAGGTGATTAAAAACTCTCCTTCCAATCTTTGGGTTAAATAAGCGCGAAGTTCAAAGCCCTTGCCATCAGAAATACTCAAGTATTCTTCCTTCCATTTTTTTGCCCCTCCTACCAAACATATCCATTGAGAAGATTTTTGGGTGGACATGGCAATACTTAAATCTACTCCTTCTCCATGAGGTTCAAGGCAGAAAATTTCAATATCACGGCCATTTCTGTTTTGAAAAATGATACGCGCCTGAACCACTTTAGTGTTATTAAATACCAAGTGAGAATTGGGGTCAATTACTTGTGGCAATTGATCAAAAATGGTTTCGCTAATTTGCTGCTGATTGTATACCAACAATTTTGATTCACTACGATTGCTAGCCGGTTTTATGGCTATTTTTTCGTTAGGCAAATCATACGTGAAATCACTAATAGAAAGATTTTGAACCTGGCTCTTCATGGAAGTTGTTTTATATGAATCAAATCAACAAATTATTCGAGTTGAATCAGCCTGCAAAAGTAGGATTCTCTGTGCCTATTCCAAACGCTCCAAACAGGTAATAGCCACTGTACGGCCAATCATACAAATGGTTGCAGATTTAGTATCGTTAAAAGTCACCTTTACTTTTAAAGGTTGTTGAGGTTCTAAATCTTCCACACTCAAAAACTCTTTATAATTCATGGGTTCAATTTTCTCTCCATTGGATAATTCCAGTACCCACGTACACCCATCTAATTCAAACGGTTTGATAATAGCTATTTGTCCACCTTCACATTTTTCTTTTTGTTCCTCTACCGGTAAAGGTTTCGGTTCAATAATTCTACTTTGATGGCAAGAAGCCAAAAACAACGGAATAGCAATAAATAAATACTTCATTAGTCTGTTTTTGAATCTGGTGCATCCGGAGCGTCCGGAGCATCTGGTGAAACGGGTAAAGGGTTGGTATTGTAAATTTTGAAATTACCTTGCCCAAGAACTTTGGTGCGTCTAATACTAAAATAATACATAATGGCACCCGCCCCTACAGCTAAGGCAGAGGGAAGCCAAACAGCGTCTGAAAACACATAGCCTCGTGCCGCATAATTAAACAGGTTATTGATAGCGTCAATAGAAAAGTAAAATACACCAGCTACCATAAATGCGCCACCTAGAAAACGCAAAGGCGGACGCACACTATACACCATTTCTACTTCCGAAAGCAATATTTTCCGACCTTCAATCACAAAGCTAGAATCGTAAATGGCATCAATATGGCCAGCTACTTTCTCTTTATCAATAAGTTTAATTCTAATGGATTGCCCTTCGTAAAAATGAATACGTTTTACTTTCCCTCCTTTATCCAGTCCTAACGAGCGCTGGGCGTTACTATTAGCAGGAATGCTAAGAAGTATGAGCGTTAAAAACGTCCATAAAAATGGTAGAATAGTAGTTTTTAAATTCATTTGGTAAAGATAGGATTCCTTAACAAACTGGTAGTTGCGACTGATACATATCATGTTTTTAATTAATGTTTAACCTCATATTTGCCACTATCAAAATTTACAGCATATGCCATTTTATCAAAAATTAGGGAAGGTTCCCTCTAAGCGCCATACAATTAACCGAAAAGAAAACGGAGAATTGTTAAGCGAACAAGTTTTCGGAACTGCCGGATTCGTTGGAATGACATCCATTTTATACCATATGCACCCACCTACAAATGTGGTTCGCTATGGAAAAGAATATTTAGTAGCTCCTGAAGTTGCTATTGAAAGAAACTTGAAAATGACCCGAATGAAAGGGTTCCAAATAAAGCCAGAAGATGATTATTTAGAGAGTAGAAAAACGGTGTTAACCAATGCTACGGTAAACATCACTTTGGCTGCGCCTTTAAAATCGTTAACCGAGTATTTTTACAAAAATGCGGATAGTGATGAGGTGATTTTTATTCATAAAGGTTCGGGTACATTAAGAACTTTGATGGGTAATATTCCTTTTGAATACGGAGACTATTTGGTAGTTCCTCGCGGAATGGTTTACCAAATTGAATTTGAAACCGAAGAGAACAGATTATTCATTGTTGAAAGTACTGATCCCGTATTTACGCCAAAAGGATATCGTAATAACTTTGGTCAATTACTAGAGCATTCGCCATTTTGTGAGCGTGATATTCATGGTCCTTCTGTGTTAGAAACACACGATGAAGAAGGAGAGTTTATGATCAAAATTCGTAAGCAAGATGTTATTCATGAAGTGGTTTACGCGAGTCACCCATTTGATGTAGCGGGTTGGGATGGATTTAATTTCCCGTACAAATTCTCAATTCACGACTTTGAGCCAATTACCGGAAGAATTCATTTACCCCCTCCAATTCACCAAACATTTGAGGCGGCATCTTTCGTAATCTGCTCATTTGTACCGCGTTTATACGATTATCATCCAGAGTCCATTCCGGCTCCATACAACCATAGTAACATTGATTCTGACGAATTACTGTATTATGTGGACGGAGATTTCATGAGTCGTAACGATATTGAAGCAGGACATATATCTTTGCACCCCGCAGGATTAGTTCACGGACCACATCCAGGAGCGGCAGAAAGAAGTATTGGAAAAACAAAAACAGAAGAATTAGCAGTTATGGTAGATACTTTTGCTCCTCTTATGGTAACTAAAGTGGGAGTGGAGATTTCTGACCCTGAGTATTATAAATCTTGGGCTAAGCATTAAAAAGAACACGTCACAAAAAATTGTACAATGGCAGATAAAACAGATTTAAAAGACCTAAAGAATGTAGAGTACGGTCTGGAGAAAATATTTGAAGAAGCGCAAGATTTCCTTCCGCTATTAGGAACTGATTATGTGGAGTTTTATGTAGGTAATGCAAAACAAGCAGCACACTTTTATAAAACCACATTTGGATTTCAATCATACGCATACCGTGGGTTAGAAACGGGGTCTACAGAAGAAGTGAGTTATGTTTTAAAGCAAGACAAAATTCGTTTAGTTTTAACTACTCCATTAAATAGTAAAAGCCCAATTAATGAGCATTTAGCTAAGCATGGTGACGGAGTAAAAGTGGTAGCGCTTTGGGTAGAAGATGCCACTTCTGCCTGGGAAGAAACCACAAAGCGTGGCGCTAAATCGTTTATGAAACCTACCGTTGAAAAAGATGAACAGGGTGAAGTAGTGCGTTCAGGTATTCATACATACGGTGAAACGGTTCACGTTTTTGTTGAGCGTAAAAATTACGATGGCGTGTTTTTACCTGGATACAAGAAATGGGAATCGGATTACAATCCAACCTCTACAGGGCTAAAATTTATTGACCATATGGTGGGTAATGTAGGTTGGGGCGAAATGAACCAATGGGTTGAATGGTACGAAAAAGTAATGGGGTTTGTAAACTTCCTTTCTTTTGACGACAAGCAAATTACTACCGAGTACTCTTCATTAATGAGTAAGGTAATGAGTAATGGTAACGGTCGTATTAAGTTTCCAATTAATGAGCCAGCTGAGGGAATGAAAAAATCACAGATTGAAGAATATCTTGATTTTTACGAAACTCCTGGAGTACAACATATTGCCGTAGCTACGGATGATATTGTTAAAACCGTTACGGAATTAAGAGCTAGAGGTATTGAGTTTTTACCACCTCCACCACAAGCTTATTATGATGCAATTCCATCACGTTTAGGTTCTCATATGGACTTTATGAATGAGGATATTGCAGAGCTTCAAAAACTTTCCATTTTGGTGGATGCAGATGAAGAAGGATATTTACTTCAAATCTTTACCAAGCCAATTGAAGATCGTCCAACTTTATTCTTCGAAATCATTCAAAGAATGGGTGCCAAAGGATTCGGTGCAGGTAACTTTAAAGCACTTTTCGAATCTATCGAAAGAGAGCAAGCAAACAGAGGAACACTTTAGTTTTAAAGACGGGAGTCCGAAGACCGAAGAGGGGAGTAAGGATCTCAAAAACAATCATATTTTCAAAAGCCATTCACTTTTAGGTGGGTGGCTTTTTTTGTTTTGGGCGTGCCCACAAGGGTCGCGTCATCCGTTATACTCTTCCCCTTCGCCCCCTGAGCGGAGCCGAAGGGTGCGGGGTGCCACTGCTACCGCTCACGCTTTTTCAATCCCGCTGTCATTCGTGCCTCACTCCTTTCCCCTTGGAGGAGGGGGAGAAATCCTAACGAAGGAAGGATTAGGGGGATTGTATTAATGGCTGGAAAGTCAATTCAGTTTGATGCGCTTCAATTAACTCCATTTATTTAATCTTTGAGACCTTTGCACTTCTCTGCGACTTTGCGTGAACCTTGACGGATATTTCCAAAAAACTTGGTCATTCTATCTAAAAACTTACTTTTAGTTTATGAATACACTGAAAAATGTAAATGTCAAAACATGGTTTGTTTTGGCTTTGGTCTTGTCGTTAGTAAACCTTAGTTACCACTGCTATACCTACATTTACGCAGAAGATACGCATGCCCATGAAGCCCAAGAACTAGCCAATTCCAGTACCTCAAAAATGGTAGTCCAAATAGATGCTATGATCACTCGAGGAGAGGGGGGGGCGCATCAATCGGCTAAAGAATTGGAGGAGGTTAAGGATTTCGAAAGTTTTGATTTCGAAGAGTTCGCCAAGAATAAAACCCATGAGTTACCCAATCTACTAGGAGTCACGGTTTCCTTCGAGCCTGGAATATATCCTTCTGAAACAGGTTTGTATTCTCTTTACTATGATAGAGAATTAGGTGCAGCTATGCGCTTAGATACCCTTTATAACTATACCGATGATACGCTGCAAAATGCAAAATGGTATACCCAAATAGCGCGCAACCCCAAAGCCCAATGGGTAGATCCGTATTACGGTAGTGGGGCTCAGAATTTAGTCACTGATTTTAGTGTGCCACTTTTTAAAAAGGAGAAATTTATTGGAGTGCTAACCTACACCATTTCCATCAACAGTCTTATTGGCATCATTCATGAAATTAGTTTAGAGCAAAATGGGCTAGGATTAATTATTGGAAATAACGGAACCATCATCACGCATCCCAATCCGGAGTACGTTTTAAAGGAAAACATCCTAAAGATCGTATCGGATAGCGCTACTATAAAACACGTGCTTGCTACTAAAAGAGGTTTTGTAGACTACTTTCAGTCGCAAACCAGGGGAGAACTATCTCTAAGTTATGCCACCTTGGGTAACGAACAATGGAAGCTAATTAATGTGTTTAGCCATGAGGATTTGTTTGCCCACGGACAAGATGATAAACGTATTTTAATCAATTTATTTATGGCTATCACTTGGGTGGTCGCAATGATTATTCTCTTAATTATTAATCAAGAAGGAATTAATTCATCTGAGGCCTGGACCTACAGCACCTTTGTAACAGTAGCTTTAATAGCGAACATTAGTTTTATTTGGTATCTCAATCTTTCTGATCGTTACGAGCCAGTAAGTCATGAGTTGCATCAAATGAAGTCGCTTTCAGATGTGAACCAATACCTAGACGCCCAAAATTCTCAAAGGGGTCTTTTTGGATATCCGGATTTGATTGAAGTACCCACCGGAATTTTAATAGAGAAGTTTGATCATGAGGATACGTATAATGTAGGAATCAGTGGATGGATTTGGCAGCGTTATCCAATGGGTGCGAAATTGGAGCCCGGAGTTCATTTTCCGCAGTTGTCCCCTTTTGCAGAATCTGCCTACTCTGAAATAATATCAAAAGACACAGTTGATGGAGAACTGTTAGTTAAGTGGCAGTTTAGATCTACTTTTATTTTTGATTTCCAGTATTTAAAATACCCGTTTAATACTAAAAATGTGGTTTTGCAAATAACTTATCCTGATTACAATAGCTGTCTCTTATACACATCTGACGCTGCCGA